>Ga0209336_10000417_pt1 | contig 22008 bp, 22 predicted proteins | sample LinPmetageLP32_FD_184042 | JGI IMG/M metagenome (GOLD analysis project Ga0209336, IMG submission 184042) | Marine viral communities from the Pacific Ocean - LP-32 (SPAdes) (version 2) | ecosystem: Environmental > Aquatic > Marine > Oceanic | place: Pacific Ocean | collected 2009-08-23
GCTAAGAAAATGGTAAGACCAGAATTCTACGGTAAAGTATATGTTGCTGGATTAGATACAGTTTAATAGTTTTAATAACTAATTAAATTTTATTTAACTATAATAAGTAGGAAGGGATGATTTTTTCATCCCTTTCTTACTGTTTTGATATTTATTATAAAGAAAAAGTATTATGGCAGTACCAAGAACAAAATACTCTATGCAAATGAGAATACGATATAAAGGTAATCTTGTTGATGTATTAGATAGAATACGTGCAATACGTATGGTATTAATGGTTCATATAGAACAAGACTTAGGCAAAGGAGCTGAATTAATAACAGTCAAAATTATGACACCATATCCAGGCATTAAATCTTTTCATGCAATAAGAAAATTAGCTGTAGGGAAAATTGAAACATTAGAACAAATACAGTTATTAGAAACTACATTAACTAAACTTCAATAATATTTATATATAAAGGAATAAATGGCAGATTATAGTGAAAATAAACCAATTTGGCCTGGTAGCTCATCTTTTACAACAGGATCAACCCCATTTGGCTTTTTTGATGCCGATACCATGTTTCAAACTCAAGCAGATGCATTTGCAAAGTTTGCAGCACAAAATGTTGGATATCCAATTATGGATGTCGAATTAATAGATATAAATTTTTATACAGCATTCGAATCTGCAGTAATTGAATATTCAAATCAAGTAAATCAAGTAAATATTACAAATAACTTATTAAGTACATTAGGAATACAAACAGGGTCTGACTTTTTAGTAAGTCAAAGTTTATCAAACACATTGGTAGGATCTTCATTATCATATGTTACAAAATTATCTAAAACATATGGCGCAGAAGCTGATTCTGGTGGACATGACAAATGGTATACTGCTAAAGTAAAAACTTCACCAGGCGTTCAAAATTATAGTATAAGAACAGCTGTATCTGAATCTGGATTGCCATTAGATGCATCTAGTTCAATTGAAATTAAACGAGTGTTACATAATGTACCGCCTGCAATTATAAGATACTTTGATCCATTTGTTGGAACTGGTTTAGGTTCACAAAATTTATTAGACTCAATGGACTTTGGAGGATTTTCTCCATCTGTTAATTTTATGATGATGCCATTACACCAAGATTTATTAAGAATACAAACTATCGAATTTAATGATAGAATAAGAAAATCTCATTGGTCATTTGAAATACATGGCGATGATATAAAAATATTTCCAGTACCATCTGCATCTGGTTCTTTGGCAGATTTACATTTTGATGAATTTTATGTAGAATATATATATGAAGAGAAAAAAGCAGATCAATCTGTATTATTCGGTAATACTGCAGTAATGAACAATGTAATAAGTGATGCATCAAATATACCATATACATATCAGCAATTTAGTCACATTAATGATATGGGTAGAGCTTGGATTATTAAATATGGATTAGCAGTAATTAAAGAAATGTTAGGATATGTTAGAGGAAAATATTCAACCGTACCAATACCAAACTCAGAAGTAACATTAAATGGTACTGAATTAGTATCACAAGGACAATCAGAAAAAGACGCACTAATTACTCAACTTAGAGAATTTTTAGAAAAAATGACAAAAGAAAGTATGATGACAAGACAACAAGCAGAAAATGATGCAATGAATGAAGTATTGTCTAGAGTACCAACAAAAATATATATAGGATAATTATGGCATTATTTGGCACACAACGAGACGCAAAATTTCTAGCTTCAATTAATGCAGAACTATTAAATGCAATTATTGACACTGAAATTGAATTCTATAAATTAGTAGTTGAAGAATCAAATTCAAATATATATGGCGAATCTACATCTAAAACATATTTTGATTCTATTTTAATTCCAGTACTTATAACAAAAGAAACTAAAAATGCAAATATGGATGAGTATGGTCACTCATATAGTCGTACAGCACAATTTGGTATTTCTAGAGATATATTAGAAAAAGCTGGATTTTATCCTGAAGTTGGAGATATTGTAAAATGGGATTCTGAATTTTATGAATTAGACAATGTAGATGCAAATCAATATTTTGCAGGGAAGAATCCAGATACATGGCCTAATGGTAGTGAATTTGGATATAGCGTATCTGTTCTATGTGATTCTCATGTAACAAGACAAACTCCAACTAATATTAGAAAAATGAGATTTGGATCTACAAATGACGAACCATCATATAAAGGATTTAATTAATGTCTAGAGTCAATCGACAAAATATTGATAGAAAAACTAATAAGCCAGCTTTAAAACGTACTGAATCTTCTAGAGATGATCAAATATTAAATAGAGCTAATGAAATACGTAGAGATGATGATGTAGTTAAAACTCCTAAACGTACTGTATATGATATAGATTATGCAATAAAATGGTTTATTGAAAATGAAATACAGCCACAAGTAGAAGCAAACGGAGAATTAATAGATGTGCCAGTTATATATTCAAACGGAGAAAAATGGGATAATGTTCGAAGATTAGGATATTTGCGTGATGAAAAAGGAATGTTACAATCTCCATTAATTATGCTTAAGCGTAATTCATTACAAGAACGTGATCAATTGAAAAAATTAGATATAAATAGACCTGCAGATGGAAATCAAATAATATATAAAAATAGTTATAATAAAAGAAATAAATATCGAGATGAAATATTTCCAATACCAGCTAATGAACCAATTGAATCTGCAGAATTATTTGCAATTAATATACCAGAATATGTAGATATAGAATATGACTTATTAATATGGACAGACTTTACTACACAATTAAATGAGTTAGTTGAACAAATTATGCCATATGGTACGTTTGCATGGGGAAATAATTTCAATAAATATAGAACATTTATTAGAAGTTTAAATTTTGAAACTATAAATACAGTAGGAGAAGATAGATTAGTTAGATGCACAATGCCACTTACTGTGAATGGTACGTTAATGGCAGAACAAGAATATAGAAAATCTACAATACAAAAAAGATATTCTATAAAGCAAGTACAATGGCAAGGCGTAATTAGTGGCTCATCACAATTAGCAACCGATCAGTTACCTCCAACTATACAGGACTAGACATTTTATTTAATTATACTTTTGATTAATGAAAATATTTATATATAATATATAATAAGAAACAATAACAATATTACAATTACAAAAAAAAAAGGTTATAATATGACAACAAAAAAATTAGACAAAAAAGATATAGATTCAATGACTGATATTAGAATACAATACCAAGAAAACAATTCTAAATTAGGAATGATAACTGCCGACGAATATTTTATTAGTAATCAGCTACAACAATTACAAAACGCAAAATCAGAATGTTTTGAAACGTTAAATAAATTACGTGGTAATGAGCAAGAATTAATAAAAAAATTAGAAGATAAATACGGCGAAGGACAAATAAATTTAGACGAAGGTACATTTATTCCAAAATCGTAAGGTTTTGAGTAGGTTACTTATATTTATAATAAACAATTAATAGGAGTATTTTAATGGCAGAAAGAATAGTATCGCCTGGTGTATTTACTAATGAAAAAGATCAATCCTTTTTACAAAGAGGAGTTAGTGAAATTGGAGCATCAATAATTGGGACAACAATAAAAGGTCCTGCGCAAATTCCAACAAAAGTAAATTCATTTTCTGAGTTTCAAGAAATATTTGGCGGATATACCGATGAATCATATTTACCATTTACGGTACAAGAGTATTTAAAGAATGCCGGTGTAATGACTATTACCCGATTATTATATGAAGATGGATATCAAATTGATAATGGTAGTATAGCTGTATTAGCTCAATCTGCTAGTGTGCAAGTTGTAACTCATGTATTACATCCTACTGCACCTGTATCTACTGTAGGATCAGGAAATGACGTATTTCAAACAACAACATTACAACAAGGACCATCAGGAAGTTTTGTATTAAATGTATCTGGATCATTTGCAACCGATTCTTCATTACCTGGATATAGTGCATATTTACAAGAAGTAGGAATAAGTTCATCAATTGATAACACTAAAAATAATTACTTAACAAAAATATTTGGTACTAATCCAAAAGGAGTTAATTATCCAGTATATGTACAATATGAAAATGCATCTGCAACTTCATTATTTGATGACATGGCACACGTCTCAATGTCAGTAGGCGTAAAAACTTTATCATTGCTTCAAGATTTTCAGCCAGGAACCACTCCATTTATTACATCACAAAAAATAGGCACAACATCAGTTGATTTATTTAAACTACATACACTGTCTCATGGAAATTCAGAAAATGTAGATGTTAAAGTTGGTATTAGAGATGTTAGAGTAGCATCTGAAGTAGCAGATCCTAATGGATATGGTACATTTACAGTAGAAATAAGAAAAGTAAATAATGTTAATTTACCTAATTCACCATTTGATTCTGACGACACTGATAAAACACCGGATATAGTAGAATCATTTACAAATTGTAATTTAGATCCTGACTCACCAAATTATATTGCAAGAAAAATTGGAGATCAATATATAACAATTGATTCAGAAGGAAAAATTAGAGATAATGGAGAATATCCAAATGCGTCTAGTTATGTAAGAGTTGAAGTTACTAACAGTGTTAAAGAAAAAACATTAAATAAAATATTAGTACCATTTGGATCTAGAGCATTAAGTTCTCCAATACCAGATGCATCAGGATCTGCAGGAGATGGAACCCAAAGTTTAGTATCGGCATCAATGTCATTAACACAAACAGTTGGTGGATCATATAGTGGTAAAAATTATCATGGATTTGATTTTACAAATTTAAATAACTTAAATTATTTATCTCCACTTCCAACCACCGGTATAACGACGGCATCAAATGCAGACTTTTATTTAGGAGATGTTAGTCAATCTATTAGTGCTAATTTTCCAAGTGTGACGTCACCATATACCGGATCTATTCAAAATGTATTAGATGCTAATACAATTGGATCTAATATATCTTTACAAACTAGAAAATTTATGGTACCATTTCAAGGTGGGTTTGATGGTGCAAGACCAAATTTACCTAAATTATCTGGAACAAATATAACAGCTACAAATACATTTGGATTTGATTGCTCTGGTAATTCTACGACAGGTACTAAAGCATATAGAAAAGCGTTTGCAGCTTTAAGTAATACAGATTTCTTTGATATTAATATGTTATTAACACCTGGTATATTGCATAGTAAACATACAAATGTTACTGCAGAAGCAAGGCAAATGGCAGAAGAAAGACAAGATACATTTTATGTAATGGATGTACCTGCATTAACAGATAGTATTACAACCACCATTAACAATGTAACTAGTTTAGATTCTAATTATACAGCAACATATTTTCCATGGGTAAGAATAATTGACCCAGCAAAAAATAAACCAATATTTGTGCCACCATCGGTATTAGTACCTGGAGCATTATCATTTAATGATGCAACATCAGCACCATGGTATGCCCCAGCTGGTTTGAATAGAGGCGGACTAACAGCGGCAATTAATACTTATGAGAAATTAACCCAGGCTGATAGAGATGACTTGTACGAAGCTAGAATTAACCCAATTGCAAACTTCCCTAATCAAGGAATATGTATATGGGGACAGAAAACATTACAATCTAGACCAAGTGCTTTAGATAGAGTTAATGTTAGAAGATTATTAATAACAGTTAAGAAATTTATAGCATCTGCAACTAAGTTTTTAGTATTTGAACAAAATACGGATGCAACTAGATTAAGATTTTTAAGTATTGTTAATCCTTATTTAGAAGGAGTAAGATCGCAACAAGGTTTGAGTGCGTTTAGAGTAGTAATGGATGACACAAATAATACACCAGATCTAATAGATCAAAATATATTATATGGTCAAATATTTTTACAACCAACTAGAACGGCAGAATTTATTGTCTTAGACTTTAATATTCAACCGACTGGTGCTTCATTCCCTGAATAGAAATTAGATTAAGTAATATTTATATAAAAAGAACATAGGAATATAAAAATGGCATTAGAACAAAATTTACCCGGTATTAATCAAAATGATTTATTTTTGAATGCATTTGATTGGGAACCAAAAATGGCCAATAGGTTTATTATGTATATTGGAGATATTCCAAGTTATATAATAAAAGCTGCAGCTAGACCATCTTTAACAAATGGAGAAGTAGTATTAGACCATATCAACATTGATAGAAAAGTTAAAGGAAAAACTAGATGGAACGATGTAGCTATTACATTGTATGATCCTATAGTTCCGTCTGGAGCACAAGCTGTCATGGAATGGGTTAGACTTCATCATGAATCATTAACTGGTAGAGATGGATATAGTACTCAATATAAAAAGGATATAACATTTCATTCTTTATCTCCAACGGGAGAAAAAATAGAAGAATGGACATTGAAAGGTGCATTTATATTAGATACTAATTTTGGTCAAATGGATTGGGGTACAGAAGAATCTGTACAAATCGAAATGACATTAAAATATGATTATGCAGTCTTAGAATATTAATTTATTTATTATAGTGGGAGTAGTTTTTACTCCCATTTTTACTGTTTATTATATTTATAATAAAGAAAAAAGGAGTTACAATGGCAAAACACACCGATCGTTACCAAAACGACAATTTAATAAATCTAGCTAAAAACAAATACGAAGAAAAACAAAGAAGTACTATACCTTCTGAAATTATAACATTAACAAGCGAAGGAAAAATTTATCCTCATTCTAGTCTATTGTCGTCTGGCAAAATAGAAATGCGTTATATGACTGCATATGATGAAGATATATTAACAAATGCATCATATGTTAAAGAAGGCGTTGTTTTAGATAAATTATTAGAATCATTAATAGTTAGTGATATTAATTTAGATGATATAGCTCAAGTTGATAAAGATGGATTAATTTTAAACGCTCGTATATTAAGTTATGGCGCAGAATATACAGTACAAGTAACAGACCCAGAAACAAAAAAACAATCACAACAAATAATTGATTTATCTAAAATTAAAACTAAAACTATAGATATTATTAGTGATGAAAACGGAGAATTTGATTATGAAACACCAACTCATAAGATAAAATTTAAATTTGCTACTATTCTAGAATCTAAAGATTTAATTACTATAAGTGATTATTTAAAAACTGCTATTGTAGAAGTTAATGGATTACGTAAATCAAATGAAATAGAAAGTTTCTTAAAATATGAATTTTTAGTAAAAGATAGTAAAGAGTTTCAATCACATATATTAGATAATACTCCAACTATTTTATTAGAATATGAATTCAAAGGTGACAACGGGAGCACCTTTACCGCCGGGTTTCAGGTTGGCTCCAACTTTTTTTGGACTTAAACCAGACGATAGACCTAGACTACACGACAATTTATTTGAATTAATTTGGGCAGGAGAAGGTAGGTGGGACTGGACCACTATATATAATATGCCAATTTTCTTAAGAAACTTCTATATTCGAAAATTAAATAAGCTAGCAGAGTTAAAAACTCAAGCTATACAAAAAGCTAAAAGTAAACCTTCAAAATCAAAAGTCATAAAATCTCCATTGTAAATATTTATAATAAAGAGATTCATATGAATATTCCATATAATTACATAAAAATACTAAAAAACTTTCCATCTGCAGGACAGGCAGGTTCAGGCAAACCTCCACCGCCACCAAAAAAGAAAACGGTAGAAGCAGGGAACAAAGTCGAAGAAGCTGGGGATGCTGCAAATAAAACTAGCAAATCGTTTAACACTTTGTCTGAAAAGATAGATGCACTAACAGATAATTTTGACACTCTTTTTAATAAAATTGACAAAAGCTCTTTAGGATTATCAAAATATGTAGCTGTTCAAGAACAATTAGGTTCAACGTTGAATAAAGTAACAGCTGCTAGTACATTTCTTGAAAAGCGAAATATTGGATTAACTAAAACTTTTAAAATAAATTCTGTATCAGCTGCAGGCTTAGGAGATCGATATGACAAAATAGCTACCACTATAGGTACCGGTGGTAAACAAATACGAAAATATGCTCAAGAATTAAATACATTACTTCCATTACAAGCGGCAAATATTACTAAAAACGATCAAGCTACCGGTACAATGAATAAGTTTGGTAAGCAATTACTAACTACCGGAAAATATTTTCGTGAAAATTTTGGAATGGATGCAGAATCAGTACAAGGATTTGCTAGATTTGCCGCAAGTGCAAATGACGGAGCAATGGGAACTGAAGATATTTTAGCACAAACAGTTGGATATGTTGCAGAATTAGAAAAAGTTACCGGGTTAGTCGGCACAACAGAAGCAATATTATCAGGCATATCTAAACTATCTGCAGATGTACAATTAAATTTTAGAAGATTTCCTACGGATTTAGGTATTGCAGTATTAAAAGCTAGAATGTTAGGAACTAGTTTAGGCGAAGTATACAATATAGGTAAAAATTTATTAAATATAGAGCAGTCTGTTGGCAATGAATTGGAATATCAATTATTATCAGGAAAACGATTAGTTAATGCACAAGGCGAAAGTTTAACACAAAAATTTCGTGAAGCTACATTATCTGGTAATGCATCTGATTCAGCTGACGCATTAAATGAAATTCTTGAATCTCAAGGCGACACAATAAAAGATAATTTCTTTGCAAGAAAACAATTAGCAGAAACATTAGGTATTGGCGAAGACAAACTTGCAAACATGCTGCAGCAAAGAGAGTTATTGGAACAAGCAGGATCGGGCGCTGAAGCAATATTAGAATTGTCTGGCGACAAATTATTAACTGGTATAGAAAATTATGAAATAAATGGAAAAGAAGCATCCAAAGAACAAAAAGACGCCCTAAAAGAGCTAGTTAAAGTTCGAGCTAATGCACTGTCAACCGAAGACCGACAAATTTTAGCTATTGAAGCAAACACAACTGCTCTTATTAGCCGTCAAGTAAAAGCAATGGGTGTAACGGCTGGAATAAGTGGATCTGCAGGTATAGTAGGTCAGACACAACAGGTTCTTACTGATCCAGAATTAATTTCATCTCAACTGAAATTAGCTGAAACTATTAATAGTCTAACTGAAGAAACTATAGTTACTAAGCTAGATACTTTAGCCAACACAGCACTGGCTGCTAAAGCAACTGTAGATAATACAACCGCTATTTATGCGATGATTACTGGAATTGATAAAGCAGTAGAGTATGCTGGAGGTTTCGTACTTGCTGGCGTTAACAACCTAAATAATTTAACTCCTACAACCACGGAGACACTATCAACCACAACGCCAGTAGCTACTGATGTAAAAGACGATTTTATTTCTAGGCCAGGAGGTCCTGTACAAAGTTTCTCTTCTGCAGACACAGTAATAGGAGCTAAGACAGGCGGACCAATTGACCAAATGTTAGCATCATCAGGCAATACTAGTGGAGCCGGTATTGATTACAATGCCATGGCAAATGCAATAGCATCGGCTGGAGGAGGTGGAGGAACTAGTATTGATTACGGTAAAATGGCCCAAGCAATTGCAGGAGCAATTAAAAATATACAAATAGTAGCACCAACTGATATTTACAAAGATTCATCAATGAATATGGGATCATTAACATAGAAAGAATATATGCCATTATCTCAACCATTAATACCACATCCAGGATTTAACAATGATACCTTACAGCCATCTGTAATTTCAACTACCGTAACAGCAGGACCATCACTTAGTCAATGGACTTTTGTAAATAAATATTCTAATTTTATTAATACTGGCCATGGATCATCAACGTCTCCTCATTTACCAGATTATTATCCAAAAGGATTAAAAGCAAATCTTCCAAACTATTTTAATCCTATTCAAACATATACAAATTTTTATAATACCACTCTTTATCCATATCTAGAAGATGGGGCAATTACTCCGCCATATTATATAGGTAGTACCACAATAGCTGATACCACCAATAGACGTCCTAGAATGGCATCTCCATTGCCAAAACCAGCTAACAATGAAGGCATACAAAATTTAAAAACAGGAGATCAATTCAAAGAGTTTACAGTTAATAAAAAATTAGATAATATAGAAGGCATATATAAAATTGGATCTAACAGTTATGTAGGAGATGAAGATAATCCATCATTATCTAGTTATCGTAGACTATCGCAAGGAATTAACGTAAGTAGTAATATACAACCCGCAGATGCTTTACGACGAGCTAGTGCAATAGTTGCATTAGGAGCAGCATCTGGATTTACTGGCTCTCCTAGATTAATACAGCTAGGATCAGCAGCAGCAGGTGCTATTGAAGGAGAAAAATCGTTATATAACGCAGTACCATTTAAAAACTTAGGAAAAGTTGGCATCTACAAATATTTACCATTTCAAGATTTCCGTGCAAGAAAAGGGTTTGATCAAGAAGATTTACTTGGAAAACGATTAGACGGAACTGCATCTGCGTTACGAGCGATCCGCACCAAATCAGGAAGACAAGGAGCTGTTGGCGGAGCATATGCAGCAGCTAGCTTATTAACAGGAGCTTATACAGCATTTAATTTAGAAGCAACATACGGGTTTGGAGAGCATGGTACCCCATACGCATTACGAAATGATTTTACTGCAAAATCTCATGTTGCAACACATTGGGAAAATATAGGTGTAAAAGGAGGATTTTGGAAAGGTCCAACGACAAGAAAAAATCCTCTAGCTAAGTTAACTCCATTTCGAGGAGATAAAGTAACAGTTATAGATTTTAAAAAAACAACATTAGATAACGTATATAATTGGCAACCTTCTAGTCAAGGTCTAAGCGGGCAAGATGGCGCATTAGGTGCTTTAGGTGCTGCTATTGACAAAATATCTGGCCGTGTAACAAAAGACTTTATCAAGTTCTTTTTAACAGGCCCAAAGTTAACTCCATTTACTAACGATAAAGATCAAATAGATGATGTAATGGTATTTAGAGCTATTATAACTAGTTTAACAGATTCATATAATCCTAGTTGGAATCCAACCCAATTTATAGGTAGAGCAGATCCTTCTTATAACTATACTGGATATTCAAGAGATATAAATTTAGACTTTACTGTGTATGCAACTGACAGAGATGAATTAAAACCTATATGGAGAAAATTAAATGCACTAGCAGGATATACAGCACCAGAATATGATGGTAGCAGTATTGCACTTAAAGGACCATATTTACGATTAACTGTTGGAGATTTATATTATCAACAACCATTAATAATTAATAGTTTATATTTTACATTACAAGATTCAGAAACAACATGGGAAACAAATATAGAAGAAGATGCTGAAAATATGGAAGTTCCAAAACAAATTCAAGTATCTATAGGCGGAACATTAATAACTGATTATTTACCTCAAAAAGGAGGAAGATTCTATACATTGGCTCATAAAGATATGTTAACGTCTGACTCACCAGAAAAAGGATCAACAAATTGGTTGAGTGACATGAAAACTAATAAAGATGTAGAACCAGAACAAATTCAAGCAGGAAACACTATAGATACTAATATAGATAATCTTCTTGGCCCAGGTGGCGTAGGCGGAGAAAACTTTAGGTAAGGAAAATTCATGAGTAGATACGCAACAACAAAACAAATAAAAGATTCTAAATTAAATCGTAAAGCAGAAACTACTATTATTACTGCAACACCACCTTCTCCGTCGGATATATACATACAAGTATCAACACCAGAACGTTTAGATATGTTAGCTCAACAATTTTATGGAGATGCTACACAATGGTGGATAATAGCAGCTGCAAATGGATTAGGTAAAGGAACATTATTTACTCCAGAAAATGTAAGATTACGTATCCCAGATTCTTCTACACAACAAGATTATATTGATTTAGTAAACTCAGAAAGATAGGTTATAATAATGGCAGGCGATATATTTTATTCAAGCTTAGATCCCAAATTACGCATAGAACTAGATGCTAGGGCAAAAGCTGGATTTTCTAGTAGAAATACCAAGGATCTTGACTTTATGCTTAGTAAAATAACTAATGTTGAAATAACTGCATATAAAGGCCCTATATTAAAAAATACTGAAAAAGTAGACTACAAGGAAAACGTTTCCAGATTTGCTATATTAGGAGGAAAAAACGTTAGGGCCGGATCATATCTTCCAAATACAGGTAACCCAAGTGAAACCCAGAGTGGCGGATATTTAACTGCAGATCGACCGGCTAGGAGAATACCACCAGTTATAACATTAGCAGAAATTAATATTGGAGATCATTCCATGGCTTTATTAAATAAGGCTACATTTAATGTGTTAATTTCAGATCCATCTGCAGATTTAAATGAATTTGAAAGTGTATGGTTTAGGCCTGGTCGTAACGTCGAAGTTAGATTTGAAGGACATAAAAATCAAATTGTTTCTTTTGCAGACACAACTGGATTATTGGAACCACCTCCCAGTACATTAGATTCTAGACGTCAAATATTGATAGACAAATATGGAGCTGATTCAGCATCGGAAAAACAACTTCAATTCAGAAAAATGAATGAAATCACATTTGCTGGCGTTATTACATCGTTTACATTTTCATATCAACCAGATGGGACTGTGGAAGCTACAATAATGATGTCTGGAACTAGTAATATATTTACTGATGTTAGTTTGATGTTACCAAAACAAGAAGGTGAAAAATCTGACAATAATGAAACAAACACATTTTATAAAAAAATTGAAGAGACTGTTAATACTTCGATTGCTGAAATACAAAATCAAACAATTATAAATGAAGAAATCATCATAAACAATATTTCAGATCAAAGCATACTAGTAGGATCATTGTATAAAGAAAAAGGCTATTCTGCTGATAAAAAAATTGATCTACAAAATCAATACAAATATATATCACTAGGATATTTAATAGATTTAATAAATAAAAATTTAATAGTTAAGTTAAATAATGTGCCAAAAAAAGAAGAAGAAACTAACGACACAGATGAAAACGCAGCTGTCCCTCAAAATAAACTTGAACCAATTGCTAAAAACGCAAAAATTATATGCACAGATGATGTTTGTCAAGGTGCTGTATATAAATATTTAGTATCTGCAGATCCAAAAGAGATAATATTATGGAGAGGAACAAGTAAAAGCTTAGTATCTACATATCCAGACACTAAAACAGAAATTGAACCAAGTAAAGACGATAACACAGTAGGTACTACAACAGACAACAAAACTGTTACTTCACAAGAAATTGAAGCTCAAAAAATAATGCCAGATGTCACTCCTAAATCAGCTGGATTTCAAGTCGATGGCAAAACTTTTCCTAGTCGAATTTATATAGGAGTTGAGTCAGTATTAAAATTAATATTAGAAAAAGATGATGTTGAAACTGTTAATGATTTACTAAAACATGTGTCTAGATATATTTCTAGAAATACAGGCGGTATAATTAAAATGAGATTAATTACAGATCCACAAAAGCCAGATGTATTATTATATTATAATGCAAATTATATAGGAGATGCAAACAGTCAAAATTTTGTAAATCAAGATCCATTTTTAGTACCAATGTCAGCCAGAAATTCATTAGATACAAGAAATTCCAAGTTGCCTGGTAGTATAGTAACTGATGCAAAAATTTCATCAAAATTGCCGGATAATCTAAAAAATCTTGCATTTGTATTAAATGAAGGATCTGAAATTTCAAAATCTTCTATATCTCCATTTGTTACTTACATGTACGCAGATGACGCTCAAAAAGAAAATATAGCTGCTCAATACTTAAAAAAGCATAACGAAATTATAGAACAATTACGTGAAGCAAAAGCTTTATTAACTAATGATTACACATCTGTACCAAATGTTCAAAGACTACGTGAATTATTATATAAATATCAACAATATCCAACAAAAAAAATACAAGATACAAATATACTCAATGCACCAACATTTATATTTGATGCTGAAATTACAATTGAAGGAATACAAGGATTTAAAATTGGAGATGTAATGGAATTACCAGTATTACCAGATAGATATAGAAAAGAAGTAGTATTTAGTGTAATAGGAATAACACACAATGTAGATGCATCTGGTATATGGCAAACTAAACTTAAATTAATAATGAGACCAAAAGTTAAATGAGACAAAAAGCATATTATACAAAAAGTGATACAGAAAATAATTTATATACTATTGGAAACAAATATATGTTATCTGATACTACTGAATATAAAGGATCATATCATAGATATATATCTACCAATGAAATATATACCGAAGCCCAATGGTCGCCATTAAAGTCTAAACCATTAATTCCATTTAAGGAAACTTCTGCAATTGTAATGTTATATAAAACTTTAAATCCAGATATTAAAACTGCATACACCGGACCTACTGATTATCGTGTAAAAATTAGTCTTGAAGATCGTAAAAAAGGATCGATTGATAGATATTTTTTAAAAAAAGTAAATGAACCTAGGATTATAGAAATTAGTAAACAAACATTTGAAGACTTTGCTGCATTAAAAGTAGATCCAAATTTATATAAAACTGCAAAACTAAAATGGCATATAACAGGAGAAATAACAGATTCTCAAATTGGCTCGTTGTTAGAATTAGGAGTTGAAACTAAAAATAAACGAGCAGTACAAGAAGCAAACAAAAATTTACAAAGACTAGATGTCAAATTAAGAAATTTAACAGAATTCTTTTCTGATACTACATTTAATGTTCCAGATGATATTAATAACTTGGATAATACATAAAATTTTATTATTATATTAATGTATGATAATAGTAGACGATTTAGATGAACTAGATTCGTTATTACAAGGTATTAAAACAGATGATAGTATATTAGTAGTTCCTGTACTTTCTGATCATCAATTACATCCGTCGATAAATAAGATATCGTGTATATACGTATATTCTAGTAATGAAATAGAATTCATTGTTCCAATACATCATACTGAACAAATAACCGGGTTTTCAGAACATTTACATAAGCTTCTCGATCTAGAATCAATATTTGTACATGATAAAAAGTTATGGTTACAAATGGGCGGAAATGACAATGTTTTTGATGTAAAGACATTATGGTGGTATACATATGGAGAATCATATAACGAATCACATTATTATACTACAGCTCATAATTTTTATTGGAGAAGACATACAAACTTACAGCATATCAACACTATTATTCCATTAATGAATCATGGAGCAATGTGTCAAAAAATTAGAAAATATGCAATGCCAATGATTATGAATTCTAAATTAACAAATTCATATAAACAATTTAATTCATTATATCCAAAAGTATTTGCTCAAATTGAATCTAACGGTTTGCAAGTTGATAATTCATTTAAAATGGATAATTTAATAACAGAAGGACGAGTTTATTCTCAATACCATTATCATACAACTACTGGTCGACCTTCAAATGCATATCGTGGATTCAATTTTGCAGCAATGAATAAAGAAGATGGTACAAGAGATTCATTTTGTAGTAGATTTGATAATGGAGCATTAATAGAAATGGATTTTGATGCATATCATGTTAGATTAATTGCAAGAATTATTGGATATGATTTGCCGGCTGGATCTGTACATAACTATTTTGGTAAATTTTATTTTGGAGTAGATACTTTATCTAAAGAACAGTATGAGCAAAGTAAACAAATAACATTTAGATTATTATATGGTGGAATTGACAAAGAATTTTTAGAAATTCCATTCTTTAAACAAGTTAATAATTATGTTTGGGAACTATGGAATAAATGGAAATCTGTAGGATATGTAAAAACTCCAATTAATCAACGTGTATTAAGTAATGAAAACTTAAAAGAAATGAATAAGAATAAGTTATTTAATTATTTACTACAAGCAGTTGAAACTGAATTCTCAGTAAAAAAATTATATGAAATCCAGCAGTTATTAGAAAAAACTAAAACTTGTTTAATATTATATACATATGATTCATTGTTATTTGATATACCAGTAACAGAAGCAAAAATAATTTTACCAAAGATAAAACAGGTATTAGAAACCGGAAAGTTCCCTGTTAAATGTAAAGTAGGCAATATTTATAGTAAAATGAATGACATCAAGTTATGATAGATAAAATTATTAATGAATGGACATATCAATTAGATTCTGGATATCCAACAAAGGATTCTGATTATGAAGTGCTTCGTACGGTATTACAAGAAACTGATATGCTTTCTGAACAAGAAATCGATCGCACAATTTATCAAGCTAAAGGCTTACACGAACAAGACGAAAGTTTTTTTGAAAATATGTCTGATGCATTATCTGCAGCAAATGTTTCATCAAATCTAATACAACTAGTTATACAAACATATAACACGTTATCACCAGAAGAAAAAATAGCATTCAAAGAAAATTTTAGAACTCATTCAATTGAATCATATGTTAACGGAGAAGGATATAAACCATTTGTTAAATTTTGGCCTTTAAAAGGCCCAGATCAAGGTAGAGGAGAATTACCAGTAATTCTAGCAGTAGCAGATAGTAGTTCTGGAGGGAATCAAGATAAAGATATCCAAATGGAAAATGGTGAAAAATGGGAAGTAAAAGAATTAGGAGAACCTTCAAATTATCATTTTGATCCTGCGGGGGATGGAGATGCTAATAGATATGACATAACATTTGAATTAAGAGATTTTTATAAAACAGTTATAGAACCATATGCTGATTTAGGAGATGTTTTTAGTACACTATCTCCAATGGTAGATCCAGAATCTCATGAAGCATTAAAAAAAATGATTGAAATTTTAGATACTCGATTTGCAAATAAAAATCAAAATCCTACTTCAGTTTCTATATTTCGTGAAGTTGCAATGGGATATTATTGGCAAAATTGGTATTTAGGATTTCAAGAACTAAATAAAATTTTCTATCAAACAAAATTAGATACTGATGTTAGAGATACAAGAGTAACTACTAATCAAGACGGTAAGAAACAATCATATTGGGTAAGCGACGACGAAGCTGAAAAAATTAGTGTTGCTTCTTCAACTAATAAGCCAATTACAATAAACGTAGGAAATATAATAGATAATGAAAACAAAGAAGTAATTATTTGGTTTAAACGATTAGAAAGAACCATGTTAATAAAAGAACCATCAGCTCTTGTACAAGGATTACAAAAAGTAAAAAATACATTCTTTGCTGGTATCACCGGATTAATTTGGTATTTTGATAAAGAAACTACCCCACATATAGGAACAGCTAGTGACTTTGTAATTGCATCAGTTACAAAAGGACATTATCGATTTAGACTTAGAAATAAAGTCCCTAAATTGGATAGTTATACATTTATGGCTGATCAAAGTTAGGATAAGAAGTGAGGACACAACTATTGTGCACATTTGCACATAAAACAAATTTAGACATAGTTACAGAATATATCAAGCAAAATTTTGAAATTCCAGAAAAGCGAATTTTTATTTTTGCAAATCATTCTAAGCGTAATGAATTATATTGCACATTTAATGCAGAAAATAATGAGTATCGTGGAAAAAATACAATTTCTATACACAGAAAAAAAGAAACTAATACATTGTATACGGTTAATGCATTAAATGAAGTTATCAAAGACTTAAATAATGGTATACTAGATAAAACAATGATTATTCCATGGGAAGCATATGAAAATTCCTTTATATTAGTAGATGATCCAGGATATAAAAGAATAGATTTGGTATTTGTGCGAAGAATTAATTTTTAGATATATTTATATATAGAAAGAAAATAACATCATGATCAAATTAAAAAAAATATTAAAAGAAGGATTTGCATGGGAAAGAAATGCAGATGGATCTTTACCAACATTAGCAGACGCTACTACAAATCATCAAAAAAATCTTCAAGAACAATCTTTAAATAGATTACAGCCATTAATTGATATGGGATTTGAATTAGAAAAAATAGAAAACGGTTCAACTGTAGCTACATTAGAAAAAGGATCTAATAATATCATATTAATTATTGGAACAAATGCTGTATTTAAAGGATTATATACAATTGCTGGTAAAAAAGGAATGTTAGCTGGAACAATTGATGATAAATACATGGAAATAATTAAAGCTAAAGTTTCTAAAATGGGTATAACAGAAGTCTTAAAAGACAAAGACGGAAATGTACGAACAGATTTAAAATACAAAGATAATCAAAACTATCAACCAAGAATTGAATTGAAAAATACAAAAATGGGAAGTGGTACAAATCTTACAATAACAGTTAGTATAGATGGAAGTAAACCATTTGATATTGAATTTAATGATCATGAAGAAGTTGACGACCATGGGTATGAAAAATCAATTTGGATGTTTGGAACTGATGAAGGTGGCAACGATTGGGGAATGGAAGGATCAATGGCATTTCATGGAGAACTAGAAGACTTTGAAATTGACACCTTGGAAAAGGAAGAAAAATAATGAGTAAATTACAAGAAAATATGAGAAGATTTGGTACAAAAAATCTTACAGAATCTAATTTATTAAAAGAAGCTGCGGCTAATCAACAAAATTGGCTTAAAGGACATTTCAATAAAAAAGAAGGAGATTCAGGCGAATGGAAAATTGGCCAGAACGGAAACTTGGAAATATATGTTGATGGAAAATTAGCAGGAAATTTTTTAGCAGATGATAAGCTATCTATTCCAAACTCATTAATGGGAGATCTCCAAAAAGGTAATTATGATAAACCATATCAAGAACCTAAAAACTCATTTGATGACGATTTTGAATTTTAACAAAGAATTAAAAAAATTAAACAATTACACAATTAACTTTGAATTAACCAATTAATTACTTATAATATAATTAATAAATAAATAAATAATAACAATTAAACAATTAAAGGATACAATATGAGTTTAGACTTAAACGCCATAAAGGCGAAACTTAACCAATTAACAACAACTAACGACAGAAAAAATAACTATTTCAGACCAGAACCTGGTAAACAAAGAGTAAGAATTGTCCCTTACGTCCACAGAAAAGAAAACCCTTTCCTAGAAATGTATTTTCATTATGATATTGCAAAGAGAAGTATGCTCTCTCCAATAACATTTGGTAATGCTGATCCGGTAGTAGAATTTGCCGAAAAGCTTAAGAAAACTGGTGACAAAGATGACTGGTTAATGGGTAGAAAAATTGAACCTAAAATGAGAACTTATGTTCCTGTTGTAGTAAGAGGTAAAGAATCTGAAGGCGTCAAATTTTGGGGATTCGGAAAAACAATTTATTCTGAATTATTATCTATTATAGCAGATCCAGATTATGGAGATATTACCGACTTAATGAATGGTAGAGATATTGATGTTGAATTTACTCCATCAGAAGGTCCTGGACAATATCCAAAGACTGCTATTAGAGTTAAGCCAAATACATCACCAGCTACCGAAGATAAAGCAATTGCAAAATCAATATTAGCTCAACCTAAAATAACAGAATTATTTCCAGAGCCAACATATGAAGAATTAGAAACTGCATTAAATGAATGGATGAATCCAGAAACAGCAGATTCTGATACTAATACTTCAACTCAAACAACAGCCGCAGCAAAGCCAGAAACAAAAACAAATGATACTAAAGCTACTAAGAAAACTGACGTAGCAGAAGCATTTGACGATTTATTCAATAATTAAGAAAGTTATATATGGCAAAGAAAAAGAGCGAACTGGAAGATTCATTAGCATCAACTCTAGCAGACAGTATTAATAAGCAATTTAAAGGACAAAATTATAAGTCAGCATTCTTTTTAGATGGTGATGAAGATGCTCCTACAAATGTTAATGAATGGATATCCACCGGATGTTCAATGTTAGATCTAGCTATTTCGAATCGTCCTAATGGAGGTTTTCCTGTTGGTAGAATTACTGAAATAACAGGACTTGAAGCTTCTGGTAAATCATTACTAGCAGCTCATACCTTAGCAGAGACACAAAAAAGAGGCGGATTAGCAGTATACATTGATACAGAATCAGCAAGTAGTGCTGAATTTTTAACAGCAATTGGCGTAGATTTAAAAACTATGTTATATGTTCCATTAGAAACAATAGAAGAAATATTTGAAACTATTGAAACTATTGTTGAAAACGTTAGAAAGTCTGACAAAGATAGATTAGTAACTATAGTAGTAGACTCAGTAATGGGTGCATCTACTAAAATAGAAATGGCTATGGAATATGATAAAGATGGATATGCAACATCTAAATCTATTATATTAAGTAAAGCTATGAGAAAAGTTACCAATTGGATAGCCAGAGAAAGAATATGTTTAATTTTTACAAATCAATTAAGAACTAAATTAGGCGTATCTTTTGGAGATCCGTGGACAACAGCCGGCGGAAAAGCTTTACCATTTCATTCATCAGTTAGACTTCGTTTAAAAAATACTGGAATGATTAAGGCCAGAGTAAATGGAGCTGATCAAGTAGTTGGAAATAAAACTAATGTACATGTCGTGAAAAACAGAATGGGACCTCCTAACAAAAAAATTGATTATGAAATATATTATGATAGCGGAATTGACAACTATGGTGGTTGGTTAAATATCATGAAGAATTTTAAATTAGTTTCTCAATCAGGAGCTTGGTATTCATTAGATGATGTTGATCCTGATACAGGTGAAGTATTAGATACTATCAAATTTCAAAGTAAAGATTTCATAGAAAAGGTAATACAAAATACTAAAATGAAAGACAGGCTATATGATAGAATTTGTGAAGCATATATATTTAAATACAGAGCCGGCGTTGACGGAGGTATTGATGATATAGTTGTTGATGAAGAAGTTATAAACGAAGAAGGATAATGAATAAATATCAAGAATTATTTAAGCAACTTCAAAAAGAAAAAGAAAGTATTCCACAAGGGCCGGACGATCATTTAATGATTTTTGACGGCCTGAATACTTTTATTAGAAGTTTTTCAGCAACTCCTTCAACTAATGAAGACGGAGAGCATATAGGAGGAATAACTGGATTTCTATATAGCATTGGTAAGTGTGTAAGAGATTTTAAGCCTTCTAGATGTATTATAGTGTTTGATGGGGTTGGGGGGTCAAAGCGAAGAAAAAAGATTTATAAAGATTATAAAGGTAATCGAGCTAATAAAACAAGATTAAGAAGACATGATCATCATATGCCAAGTATTGAAGATGAGCAAAAAGCTATGCGTCATCAATTTAGCAGATTAGTTTCATATTTAGATGCATTACCAGTAACATTTTTATCTATGGACGGTATTGAAGCAGATGATACAATTGCATATATTACAGAAATGTATGAAGTTAAGAGTAAAAAAATAACAATTGTATCAACTGATAGAGATTTTTATCAATTAATTAATGATAAAATTCAAATTTGGTCTCCTATTAAAAAGAAACTATATGATACATCTAAATTATTAGATGAGTTTCAAGTACACCCTAAAAACTATGTGTTATATAGAGCATTTACCGGAGATAAGTCAGACAATATTCCTGGTGTAATGGGGATTGGTCCAAAGACATTATTGAAACATATTCCTAATTTAAATAATGAACGTGAATATGAATTAGATGATTTATGGGAAGTATGTAATAAAAATATAGACGACTCAAAAACATATAAAAAGATATTAGATAATGAAAATATAATATCTGACAACTGGAGACTAATGAATCTAAAACTATTAGATATTCCAGCTCAAACAAAAAGTAATATTAGAAAAATTATGGAATCTCCAACTTCAGAATTAGATAAAATTGAATTCAGAAGACTTTTCATGGAAGATAAAATGTGGGCCGTGATGAAGAATCTACCAGATTGGTTAAATAATACATGGTTATCATTAAGTGCATTTGCACAAAAAACAAAATAATTGGATTTAATAATTATTTTCTATATAATAATATATGACAGATAAGTTAAGTGAGTATGGATGGACATTTCAAGTTAAAGTTTTGGCAGCTATGTTTGTGGATAGAACG
>Ga0209336_10000418_pt1 | contig 22004 bp, 28 predicted proteins | sample LinPmetageLP32_FD_184042 | JGI IMG/M metagenome (GOLD analysis project Ga0209336, IMG submission 184042) | Marine viral communities from the Pacific Ocean - LP-32 (SPAdes) (version 2) | ecosystem: Environmental > Aquatic > Marine > Oceanic | place: Pacific Ocean | collected 2009-08-23
GTTTGTGGAGTATATACTCCTTCTTTACTTTGTATCGGTACCCCCTTCGACAGATTTAAGGTAGAAGGCTGATAAATGTTCAAGGTGCCGCTTTTCGTCGAGGAGCTCGTCCCGCAAGATGTCAGCCCTGTCACTAGAATCGCCATCCCCAGCAATGCGTAATGTTTCAATTTCATTGATTAATTTCTTTTGTTTATCTCTAGATTCAGTTACTACCTGATGATAATGCGTCTTGTTCCTTAACTCTAAGTAAGCAACTAAGGCGCGTAATACGCCTTTTATCAAACCACCAGCCATAGCTAATTATTTTTTCTTAGTAGCTTTTTTAACAACATCAGCGACTGCATCCTTCACTGTGTCTTCAACTTTGTCTTTGACTACAGCTTCTGCTTTTGCTTTACCAATGTTAAATGCTAAAAATTCTACAGCTTTATAAACTTTCGAAACCCAAGTTCCTTCTTTAGGAGTTGGAGTTGCAGCACAAAAGGCGGCGGCGGCAGCAATAATTGCTGCTACTAAACCGAACCAAGGTTTTTCACTAATAAAATCAAGTATCATATCCATATAACTATTTATCTTAATAAGAGTATTTTACAACGTTTTAAATAAATACTTTTATGGCTCTTAAAGATACAACAAAACAGATTCAAAAAGCAGTAGGTACTACTGCTGATGGTATTTACGGAAAAAATACTGCATTAAAAATTATTGGTAAATTAGGTTTCACTAAAGACGAACTAACTAAAATTATCCAAAAGAAAACAAACTCTCTCCCCGATGGTGCTTATGGACCTAATACAGCAAACACAATATTAGAGGCTTTAGGCTTAAGTAACAAACCAGATGTAGTTGAGGTATCCTCAAGCGCCGTCGATGGGAAATATCCAGAAGTAAGTAAACCTTCACCTAACGTCTCATCTTCAAGGATTAGACCAGAAGGAGTTGTATTACATCACTCTTCTGGCTCATATGCCGGTTCTGTAAGTTGGATATGTCAATCCAAATCACAGGTATCTTATCATTGTATAATTGATACTAACGGAGAAAGAACAACCTTTGCTGATGACGATCGTAGATGTTGGCATGCAGGTAAGTCTAATTTTAACGGCAGAACAAATTGTAATGGCTTCTTACTTGGTTTATCCTTTAGTGGTAATACTAATGCAAGAGAGCTTACTGATGATGAAGTATCATCAGCCATTGAATGGCTGGTACCTAGATTTGAAAAATGGGGATGGCCAAAAGATCTTTCAACAGTTACTACACATAGAGATATATCCCCTGGTAGAAAAGATGATATAGACTCTAAAGCAGAGGCTAAGTTAAGAAGTGCATTAACAGCAGCTTTAAATAAATAATTATATGATTAAGAGACTCTCAGAAAGTAGTGTTAAAGTTTGTTGCGGTAAACAAGGTTGTCCTGTAATTGAAAAAATTGATGAGGATAATTATAAAGTTACTGACGACGATGGTAATACTATTATTGTAAAGAAAGAAGAACTTAAACTAATGGGTGACGCTGTCAATGCTATTGATGGTGATGAAGAATTACTCTGTGGTTGATTTATTTTTTTATACTTTAGCTTCTTATGGCCTCTGTTATATATTAATGGAGGGTAAAATTTTAAACTTTCTTAGAGATCATCTCTGTAAGATTACTTTCTTTAAAAACTTACTTAATTGTTCTCTTTGTACCGGTTTCTGGACTGGATTAGGCATAGGTACATTAACTAATTATAATTGCCTAGTATTCGCTTTATATAGTAGCGTTACTTGTTACTTTTTATACCTTATAAATAGTATATTGTTATCTAAGGTTTACCCTTTGGAGTGAGATCATCTTTAATATACTCCTTTAATTTACCTAGAAGCATATTTGCATAGCTCATTCCATCTTCATCTGCCTCTTCTTGTAACTCATCTATTTTCTTAATTACATCTAAGTTTAAGATTTGAGCTGCTTTAATCTCCTCATCAACTATATAACCACTTCTTGCTTGGTTATAGTTATAAGCTGAATATCCGCTTCCTCCCGGGTATCCTACTGGAAGTTGTCCCTTACGGTAAAACGATTGACTGGGAGGAGCTTCGCCAGGTTCGTACTTAGCATTAGGACCTACATCATTATAAGCTGGATAGCCTTCGTATATTTTTTGTATTTCCTCAAAATCGTTCACATATATATTTATTGAAATATTGAAGTTTTACTATATAATAAGGCATGGAAGTTAAAAAGTTTTCTTTTGATGAGATAGATATGCTTGCTAGAACTATAAGTAAGAGGGCTAAACAGCATGGAGGCTTTACACATGTTGTGGGAATAGCTAGAGGAGGGTTAGTGCCTGCTACTATTATTAGTTATGAGTTAGGATTGCCCTTAACTACGGTTCATGTATCCTCTTACGACGGTACAGAAAGAAAGAATATTATAGGAAATGTTAATCAGCTGTTTGATTTACCTGTTAATAGTAAAGTATTAGTAGTAGATGATATATGTGATTCAGGTCAAACTACTGATTGGATTAAAAACCAATTAACACAATCTGAAGTTAAGCATGAACTTGCGTGTATTTTTATTAAAAAACAACATAAAGGTAAAATTAGATTTTACGGATCAGTAGTAACTGATGATAAGTGGATTGTTTTTCCGTGGGAATAGATTAATATAATATAATGGCTAGTAGAAGAATTACGTGTTTAATTACCGGTAAGAGTTATACTTACGGGCAAGATTATTATGATAAAAAAATTAAGGATTATGTTGATGAAGATAATCTTAAAAAATACTTTATAACGCAAAAAGCTAAATCGTATCTTAACAAGGGATATTCGATTCAAGAAATAAGAAATATATTAAATGTAGATGAATTTAATCTACCATCTGCGGATTCTCAGGAACTGGTGGAACTCATTGAGTTTCATAAGATTCAAGCGTCTCAAACTGCTAAAAAAATATCAAATACATTGAACTTTGCTACACATAAATCTGATCCAGAAGTAGCACATTTCATAAATAATATCAGAGACTATGAACAACAAGACTAAACAATTTATTGCACAGCAAGGCTCGAATACTACGGTGAAGATATTCGAAGCAGGAACCGGATCATTATATAGAGTAATTACTGTTGGAGGTAATATAGTCTCACAACCTTATGTCGCGGGTCATATTATGACGGTGACTGTTGAATCAGCAGGTAAGAAGCATGTTAAGACCTTCGCTCTTCCTCATGGTAGTTTACAAACTTCTGTCCCAATCCAATAACGCTAATCAAGAGTTATATTATGGATGGGAGTACTATATTCACGGAGCAGCTATCTCGTAAGCCGAACCACTACCCTTGGACTGAACAATTTATTGAGTCCATGCATAATGGATTTTGGACTGATAAAGAGTTTTCTTTTACGTCTGATGTTCAGCAATTTAAAACTGTGCTTAATGAGCAAGAGCAAGAAATTATTGTACGGGTATTGTCTGCTATTGGTCAAATAGAAGTTGCAGTAAAAAGTTTTTGGGCTAAGCTAGGTGAAAATTTACCTCATCCAGCTCTTCAAGATTTAGGTTATGTTATGGCTAATACAGAGGTAATACATAACAATGCTTATGAAAGGCTACTAACTGTACTCGACATGGAGGATATATTCGAAGAGAATCTTAAACTTGACTTTATTCAAGGACGAGTTAATTACCTTCGAAAGTATACGCATAAATTTTATAGTAGCTCTAAAAAGCAATACCTATATGCCTTAACTCTCTTTACTTTATTTGTTGAGAATGTATCTTTATTTTCTCAATTTTATGTTATAAACTGGTTTGCTAGATATAAGAATGTATTAAAGGATACAGATCAGCAGGTTAAGTATACTCGTAACGAAGAAAATATACATGCTTTAGTTGGTATTAAAATTATTAATACTATTCGAGATGAAATGCCTGAATTATTTGATGAAGAGCTTGAAGAGCGTATTAGAGGAGAAGCTGTAGAAGCATTTAACGCTGAAGCTAAGATTGTTGATTGGATGATTAACGGTATTAATGAGCCTGGTCTTGATGCTGATACAGTTAAAGAATTCATAAAGAATAGAGTAAATTCATCTCTTGAACAAATAGGATTTAAACCCGTATTCGACGTTGATAATAAACTTCTAGAGGCTACAATGTGGTTCGAAGAGGAGCTTCTTGGTAACAATATGACTGACTTCTTTCACTCACGTCCTGTTGAGTACTCTAAAAAGAGTCAGTCGTTTGACGAAGATGATCTATTCTAGAAGATTATATTATTATGAGTGACATTTACTGGCTTAACGATGATTCTCGTAAGTTTCTCGAAAGAGGTTACTTACTACCTGGTGAAACACCAGAGCAACGGATCAAAGATATTGCGCATAAAGCGCAAGAGTATCTAGGTATTGATGGATGGGCAGATAAGTTTATTGATTATATGCATAGAGGATTTTATTCTCTTTCATCACCTATTTGGTCAAATTTTGGTAGAGATAGAGGACTACCTATTTCTTGTTTTGGATCGTATATTCCAGATGATATGGAGCAAATTTTAGGTAAGATTGCTGAAGTAGGTACTATGTCTAAAGTTGGAGGTGGTACATCTGCTTATTTTGGTGATGTTAGACCGAGAGGAGCTGAAATATCAACCGGTGGTACATCCACTGGAGTTCATCATCAATTAACTGTTTTTGATGCTTTAACTAATTACATCTCGCAGAGTAATGTACGTAGAGGTTCCTTTGCTGCTTATCTTCCTATAGATCATGGTGATATTGATGAGTTCTTAGGTATTAGAGGTGATGGTAATACTATTCAAGATTTATCTATAGGTGTAACTATAAGTGATGAGTGGATGGAATCTATGGTCGCTGGTGATAAGCAAAAGCGTAGTATATGGGGTAAGGTTATTAAGAAGCGTTATGAGTCAGGTTATCCTTACATCTTCTTTTCTGATAACGCAAATAACAATGCTCCGCAAGTATATAAAGATAAAGATAAGCGTATTCATGCTTCTAATTTATGTACAGAGATCTTTCTATCTGCTGAAGAAGATGAATCGTTTGTATGTGATCTTTCATCGATTAATCTTGCTAAATGGAAAGAGCTTTCAGAGACAGATGCTATTGAAACCTTAACATACTTTTTAGATGCTGTTATGACAGAGTTTATCAATAAAACTAGAGGGGTTAAGAATATGGAATCTCCTCATAAGTTTGCTGTAACTCAAAGAGCTCTCGGTGTTGGAGTGTTAGGTTGGCATTCTTTCCTACAACAAGAAAGTATTGCGTTTGAGTCTATGGAAGCTAAGCTTCAAAACTCTCTAATCTTTAAAGCTATTCAAGAAAGAACAACTGCAGCTTCAAAAGATATGGCAATGGAATACGGTGTACCTTCTCTTATGGAAGGTTACGGTCTTCGTAATAGTTGCTTAGTAGCTATTGCTCCAACAACCAGTAGTTCATTTATATTAGGTCAAATTAGTCCGTCAATTGAACCTCTTAATAGTAATTACTTTACTAAGGATCTTGCTAAGGGTAAATTTACTTATAAGAATCCTGAACTTACTAAAGTACTTAAACAATATGATAAGGATGATATTCCTACATGGAGAAGTATATTACAAAAAGGAGGATCTGTTCAGCATCTAAAATTCCTAACGGACCACGAAAAAGAAGTCTTTAAGAATTTTGGCGAGATTTCTCAGAAAGAGATTCTTATTCAAGCAGCTCAACGCCAACCGTATATTGACCAAGGTCAATCTATTAATATGCAAGTACCACCAAAAACTAAACCTAAAGAAGTAAATGAACTTATAGTATGGGCTTGGGAAAATGGTATTAAGTCTCTATATTATCAACGGAGCGCTAATCCCGCTCAAGAGCTAGCACGCTCTTTAAATGAATGTTCATCATGCGAAGGTTAAAATAAATTTATACATGAATTGGAAATATAACAATCAGGAAGACGAAAGTGCAGAAGCACCTCCGCAATATATTATTAACACGGGAGGATCCGGGGGTGGAGGGGCAGTAACAAAAGTAGTAGAAAATAATATATATTTTTACGGCGATATAACAGAGTCAAATGCTCTAGAACTTAATGCAACTCTATTTGAACTAGATAAAAAATTAGCAGTAGCTAAAGTATATCTTGATGTTAACCCTATTATTAATCTTAGAATTAATTCATATGGTGGTTCACTCTTTGCTGGGCTCGCTACAGTAGATGTAATAAGAAATTTAACTTGTGATGTTCATTCATATGTTGAAGGAGCAGCTGCTTCAGCAGCTACTATCATTTCAGTAGCATGTAATAAACGTTTTATTGGTAAATATTCTAAGATGCTTATTCATCAGTTAAGTGCTGGTGCATATGGAAAATATACTGAGTTAGAAGATGACATGGAAAATAATAAGCATTTAATGTCTACTATTAAAGAGATATATAAAGAATATACAAAAGTACCAATGAAAAAGCTAGACGAGATTTTGAAACACGATCTGTGGTTTGATAGTAAGACTAGTTTAAAATTAGGTCTCGTCGATGATATAGTTTAAATGGGCTCTTCAGCTTTAAAAGAACCGTCTTTCTGTACTTGTTTGAATTCAGGCTTTACCTCACCATTAAACTCTACTCTTTCTCTATCATTAGGTAATAAAGTATCAGAAGATTCCTTTTGTATAGGTCTAGGAGCGTTAGGAGTAGCTGTTGGTTGCTTTAATTCATGACTAACAGGTAACGCTGGTACAGTAAACCCGTCTTCATTTATATACTCTCCGTTTGCTATTTCTTTAACATTATCACCAGTTGGTGTTAATCTAAGAGGTAGATTTAAGAAGTGGTGCGAATGAGGCTCTAGCTCCACTCTATCTAGATTACTATCAGCTTTTAATGTTATAGTCACATTATCTAAACCTTTAGGATCACTTGGTAACCCTTTAATTTCAGCTGAAAACTTTAACCCATTAAGTAGTTTTCCAAATGCTCTAGTTTCCTGTGTTTGTTGTAATTCAGCAGGCGCAGTAACATGATGTAAATAAGTTTCACCTTGTATATAAGTACCTCCTCCTACTACTAAATTATTTTTTACTCCTAGTCCTGGTTCAATATATATTTGTTTATTAGATCTTAATGAAATATTTTTAAGCGAAGTCAACTCTACAAAATTCTCACTACCTATATGGACACCTTTTGAAGCATTAATAGTTACTTTATGTGCACCTAATTTATAAGTAGTAGCTCCTATTTCTACAGGCCCTGTAGTTTTTATATCTACACCACCTGAACCTACGTTAATATTATATTTGTTTGTAGCATGTACTGAATAATTACCTACAGGAAAATTACTATTGTTTACTTCTTCTACATGAGGTACAGATTCAATATTAACATAAGCACCAGCATTTTTACCCACCGACACACTACCAGGTGTTGATCTACCTTTATCATCAAATCTTATAGAAGGGTAATCGTTAACAGTAGAACCTACCATTTCAATTTTATCTCTAAAAGCAAAATGTTGTTCACTACCTCCAACATTCGGACCATCACCAAAAGCTTTGAGCTCAAGATCTGTTAGTTTTTGTTTTTGTAATTTTACTATATCCTCTTTAAGAGTTTCTTTTTCTGATGTTTTTTCATATTTACCACCTTCAGTAGCTAAATTTTCTGCTGAGTTGTAATCAGCTGTAGTGGGATTCTTAACTGTAAACGATCCTTGTGGTCCTTGTGGTAAATTAGCATAACCGGCTACATCATCTGTACTCGCTTTAACATCAGAGATACTGGTACTTGGAGGAGCTTGACCTCCTACATTTAAATATACTTCTTGACTCTTAGATGGGTTAGCAGTTTTTGTTCCTTGTTCTGGTGTCACAACACCGTTAGGATAGCTCTTACCTCCACGTTGAACATTAAACATTGAATTTCTTATAGCAGCCGGCTTATAAGCTTCTTTCCATTCTTCTATAGCATCTATTTGTTCATCATTATTAAAACCACTTTTATATACAGTTGAACCTGTAATAGTTTTTATATAATTACCATTAATAGTAAGATGTTTATCATTACGTATAGTTTCAAAACAATCATTTGTTACTAAAGTTTGTTTGTTTTCTTTTGCGTATTCTGAATTTACTTGAGGAGTTAGTTTAATATTACTACCATGATAATTAGTAAAATATACACCTTCACTACCAGTTGAATTGTCAAACTGAATATTACCTCCTCTTTGGTTTAAAGTGGATTTATTACTATATAAATCCCGCGCTGCATCTGATGCTTTACTCATAATTTTATGTTCTATCTATAACTATTAACGCGTCTGGATTTTCTACTCCAAAATCCCTTCTCATTATATTGCTTACATTACGTGACCAACCACTATTGGTACCTTTAGGGTCGTTCTTTGCACCAGAAGGTGCATATATAGGACCTACTTGATTTATAGTAGTAGCGTTTCCATAATTCTGATTAGTCCCAGGCGCGCCAGCTAAAGATCTAGCCATGGCTCTTATCGACCCACCTCTAGCTGCTGGATCATTTCTGTAATAATTTACTCCAGTTTCATTTGAGATTCCCATAGCGTTATTACCTTCTCTAAATGCTTGTGACGTACCTCCTCCAGTTTCTAATATTGAAATTGAAGCAAGGAATCTAGGATCTACCCCATATTCTTCTCCATATTCTACATAATCTTCATAAAGTGGTTGTAGCTTAGGTGGAAGATCCTCTCTTAAGAATGTACCGTCATCTCTAAAAGGTATAGCATCTCTAGGTTCAGGAGGAGTATCCTCTGTAGCTTGTTTTCCATAGTTGCTTGAATAACCAGTAACATTCATCTCCTGCATAACTTGATTAGTTTCAGCACCTGATGGGCATGCAGCAAAATAGACTGGGCAGTTTATATCTCCTCTATCAAAAAAGACCCATACATGAGCTCCTACAGAAGGTGCCCCATGAATACCATGCGCACTAGGAGCGTTAGGTGCAGGTGCATATATATTACCAGTAGGGTTAGATACGTTTCCATCACTTATTGGACTTCCATTAATACTAGCGTTACTAACAGTTTGGGAAGGATAGGTTCCCATTACTTTACTGTTGGGTGGGTTAGATCTTCTTGATTCTTGTGGATAATTTACACCCCCTGTTTGCTGTCCTATACTAGCACTATAATGACTCATACCTTGCTCACCAAAAAGACTTGAAGCTTGTTCAGCCCAAGGAAGCATTTCTAAAAGAGCCTTGTGTACATCAGGTTGCAAACTACCTAGTTTATCTGGAGCAGTGTATTGCTGCTTCCCTTTTACAATTGTATTTGGTATAGTATGAATTTCTGGTATAAAAATTTTACATCTATATAGCTTTTTAAAATCTGCATCATCCATAATAATACCTCTAAAAAAACCATTTAAGTCTCTTTTATATTCGATATTCTTATCTGAACCTCTAACGTACATTTACATATATTTAATCGTTGATCTTATAACTCAAGCACCTATAATAAGGTATGCTAGTAAGTCATGAATCTCCTATCTCTATGTTAGACGCGTCTCGTAAGTATAATGACTATGATTACGCTTTAGTACATTTATTTGAAAAGTATCCTGAGTATTATAACTTCTTTAAGGTTTCACTAAATCTTGGTAGAGAAGTTTTACTTGATAACTCTATCTTCGAACTTGGTGAAGCGTTTGATTCAGAAAAATTTGCTGAGTATGTTGAGGAACTTAAACCTACTTATTATGTAGTACCTGATGTATTAGAAGATAGTGCAGCTACTATTGCTTCGTTTCATAAATTTAATCTTAATTATCCTAATTTACCTGGTCTAAAGATTGGTGTAGTTCAAGGAACTACTTATCAAGAGTTAGTTGATTGTTATAAGTATATGTCAGATAATGCTGATTATATTGCTATCTCTTTTGACTACTCGTGGTATCAAGGTGTAGCCTCTCTAGTATCTGCTTCTCCTTATACTGAGAGACAGCAAGTCTTACAAAGACAACGTGGAGGTAGAAAGAGGCTTATTAATATGCTTATCGAAGATAGGGTATGGAATCATAGTAAGCCTCACCATCTTCTTGGATGCTCATTAGCGGATGAGTTTACAGATTATAGTTCTATCAAAAGTATTAGATCAGTAGATACTTCTAATCCTGTAGTAGCCGGTATTGTAGGTGAAAGATATCTTAAAGGTATTGGTTTGCTTGATAAGCCGTCTATCCTGTTAGCTGATCTTATTAAGGAAGGAATTTCTCCTGATCAGCGAGAAGATATTCTCTATAATACTTCTGAGTTTAAAAAGTTGTTGTAGACTAAATAAATTAGTGAAGGATAGTCAGCAAATGATTATTACTAAAGCTAATGATAGAGAATTCTTTCCTTTAGTAAATGGAGCCTTAAAAAGGTTTTTGTTATATTTAGGTCTCTGGATTATAGGAACATTCTTAACTGTAGGACCAGCTTGGGCTATTTGCTCGTATATTATTTCGAAGTAGCTCTAAAGATTGTATCCCAATCTTTACCTGGGTCATCTAATTTGAGATGATCTATTCTCTCTATCATCATATCATAATAACCAGATAGTTCTGAATATATCTTTTGATTTTCTTTAGCTTTTATTACTGCTTTATCCCACTCTCTGTTTCTATAAAGATTTAAAAACACTTCATGTTTATCAGAGCTACCTCCATGGGCTGCTAACCCTGTATCACTTAAAACGGTAAATATCCTAATACCTTCTTTTTTACCTTTAACTGCTATCATATCTAATTCTACAAAATTAAATACCTCTTTTATACCGAATGTAGTATTCTCTCCTACTATTAGACCTACTCTATATTCTTTAGTTTGTCCTTCGAGTCTTGATGATAGATTAACTGCATCACCTAAGCATGTATAATCAAATCTTTGCTCAGATCCCATATTACCAACCACAACATCTCCGGTATTGATCCCAACACCAATCTTAAGCTCATTTATACCTTCATCCATTACTTCACGATTTAGTTCAGCTAATAAATCAAACATTTTTAAACCACAACGAATAGAATGGATTCTATGATCTTTAATATCAAGTGGAGCATTCCAAAATGCCATTAAGGCATCCCCGATAAATTTATCAACTGTACCTTTATAATCTATAACACAGCCTGTCATAGGAGTAAGATACCTGTTAACTAATTTAGTTAATCCTTGAGGATTAGTTTTAAAATGTTCACTTATAGTAGTAAAGCCTCTTAAATCACTAAACAGAATTGAAAGCTCTCTAGTATCACCACCTAGCTTTAATTGAGATGGATCTTTTTGTAAAAGCTTAACTATAGGAGGAGCAAGATAATGCTCAAACTGCTTTTTAATTAATTTTTTACTTTTACTTTCTACTATGTAACGTAAAAATGTGGCGCATGACCATACTATAAACACACAAGCAAAAGGCCAAGTATAATCTATAAGCCATCCATTCTTATTGAATAGTATGTTACCTATAATAGGTCCTGCTGCTAACGATAAAATAATAATTGCTAAACTAAATTTATAAGACAAATATAATGCACCTAATATTAAAAGCGAACAAAAAGCAGCTGTTATTATTACTTCGAGTATTTTCGACTCAGCAGGTCTAACTAAACGAGATTCATCTATTATCATTTGTAGAGCATGGCAATTAACTTCATGACCGTAGCTAATACCAGTAGATGTTGCTATTGTATTAGCTAGTCCCTCACCTGTTATACCTATAACAGCTATTTTACCTTCTACAGCAGACCAATCAGCATCTTTAAAAGATACCTTATCAAATTTATATTTAAAATTTATCCAAACTCTAGAATTTTCATCTGTTACAATAGGATCAAAACCAGGTACTCTAATAGCTTCAACCCCTGCTTCACTTACTTTAGCTTGATAAGACTGCTCTCCAGAAAAAAGCCTTATAACTTCTAAAGGTATAGTTGGATAAGCTTCTCCCTTAATCTGAATAACTAGAGGCATCCTTCTCACTACACCATCTAACTCTGGAGCTGTAAGTATCATACCTACACCAGCAGCAACTTCTCCAAGCTCTTTTACAGGTCCTATAGCTTCTGGATAATCATATAACCAACCATCTAAACTTTCTCCTATTGTAGCTAAACCTCTCGGTACTGGCTCTCCTTTTCCTTTTGTACTAGCTGATTGACCTATTATAACAGGCGCTTCATTTAATAATTCTATAAGCTCTTGATCACCTCCTAATCTATCTTTCTCAGCAAATAAAATAGGAACTACTACTAATTGCGCACCACTTTCATAAGCCTTTATTATACCTTGGGCTATAAGATCTCGCTTCCAAGGCCATTGACCATATTCATCTAAACTATCTTCATCTATTTCAATAATAGCAATATTTTCTGACTTAACTTTTTCTTGAGTGTTTTGATAGTAATCTAATCCTTTTAATCTAGCCGTCTCTATAAAGAATGGATCTAAAATACGAATAGAGGCTAATATTATAGTTATAACTAAGCATATAGCATAGTTCTTTACGTTAAAAAATTTCATTGTTGTTTTATATTAAACTGGACGTTGTTACCTGAATTAAATTTAGCATTAATTACACTGCCTTTATTATCATAATTAACTGTAACATTACTACCATCCTCTACTATTAACGATATCATATTATCTTTATCCTTAGAAAAGAACACATAACGACCATCTTCCATTTTTAAAAAGGTATTCATTATTTGCTGTTCTTTTCTTTTTATCTTTATATCATCAAAATCATTTTCTCTTTTATCTTCATTATCACCAGCATTATTATTTTCATTATTATCGTTTTTATTCTTCTTTTTTGGCTCACCAGGACCATCTTGCTGTATAACTTGAGGTGGTGTTGGAGGAGCTATAGCGGTTGTTACGGTGGTTGCTTGATAAGCTTTATTTAAAGTTACCTTACCGCCTAATGTTGAAACATCAATAGAACCAACATAACTTTTACCAGCTTCGTCTGTTGAAGGTAGAAGTATGAAACTACTAGCACCATCTTCTTGAACGTTCATAGTAAAATCGGTACCTCTTACTGAAACAGAAGCAGTAGGAGATTTAATTTTTACATTTTGCCTAGAGTTCTTAGCTATTTTACCTGATGAATATCTTATAGTCCCTAAAGCAGCTTTTAATGATAGCTTACCTGTTTTCTTTTCTGGGTTATATACAAACTCGTCAATTATTAATTTAGAATACTCTGTAACACTTACTTTAGTATCATCAACAAATCTTATATCTGCTCTACCTTTTAACGTTTGTATGCGATCTCGCATTTCAACAGGAGTATCTACTTCTGTTAAAATCTTATCCCCTTTACGGGTTATCTGCGCTGCTCTTGTTTGAGCAGTTACATTACCAACTTCAGCTAAACTTGTATTAACAAATAAGCAAAGTAATATACTACTGATTACCCTGTGGCGTACCACCTGGATTAGAGAAGTCATTAACCGGGGTAACTGAGTTACCAGTTTGCTCAGGCATATATGTTGGTTCAAACGCGCCATCGGTTTGGAATATTTGGTAGTTATTTTCATTTCCAAGAATAGAAAGTTCTAAGAATTGACTTTCAGAACCTACTTGTGATATTAATAAATTATTACTACTGCCGAAAACATCAACTAGTTGTGAGTGACCAATCAAACCACCGTGGCCTTCTTGATATGAACTTATATTATTTAAAGATCCTCCAATAAAGTAATCAGTAAAAGTATATGAAGTATCAAAAAGAAGTAACTCAACATCGTTTGAAGATCCTTCAACATTAAGATTAATCAATCCATTATTAACAGAAGCCTTTTCAGAATCTTCTTGGTTACCTGCGATTAATACGTTATTTGAATCACCTGCTACAAAAGCATTAACAGTATTTTGATCTCCATCAAGAGCTAATATAAAGTCATTACCATCACCCTCTACTTGTAGGTTTACTTCTTCTTCATTACCTACAGAATCAATATCTATAAGGTTTTCATTACCAATGGTTGAGACATTAAACACAACCTCTTCACCTTCAATTCTTGATCTATTTGTACCTTCACCGAGTTTATTTGATGAGCCTATTTGTGATATATTAAATACACCTGCACTACCAATCTGGTCTAAGTAAATTTCATTACTACCTAAGGCCAGTCCCATAGAAGCGAGTATACTAAGAGAGAATACTTTTGTTTTCATAAAAGTATTTAATAAAAAAAAGGTAATTTAGTTACCTTCTGCTGGGGTAATTACAAACTTCCACATTTTCTTTTCCTCACCTTTTTCTATTAAATTTATTATTGCTAAATCAATAGCAGCTCGAGTTGCAACTGAACCCATTTCGTTTTTTGCAAACCCGTACTCAATCTCTAATGGGTTAATAGAATTTTTAACGTATTTGAAAACGTCGCTTCCTAATGCGGTAGAATATATTGTTTTAGAAACTGTTGACGATAAAAGTATCTCACTAGTTAACGTACTTACAAATCTAATTGAAACAGTTACTACGTCTTTTCTATGTTGCTCTGCTGCACCTAAACCAAGATAAGAAGCTCCAACGCCGCCTGTAACATAATTTGTATCATAACCAATTATACCTCCATGAATGAGTAACCCTGCGAAGAGCATAGGTTTAAGTCCTGTTTCATCATCATCAGTAAAATCTTCTCTTGTTTGTTGTACTACCGCGCGCTCACGCATAATACTATCAAGTTGACCTCTTTCTAAGACTTTAAACCAATCTCCAGTTTCTAGTAATGATTCAATTAACCAAGCCTCCGCTCCTTGTGTTACTGCTGAAGAAAAGCTAGCATAATTATCTGATTGTTTACGTTGGCCAGTTAGATCTTTAAAATCAGATACTCCTACATATATAGGATCTCCATCCAATACAGGTAGTTCATTTAGCTCAGTATTTAAAGGTGTCGGTGCAACAATAGGTAATTGATCTGGACCATTTTGAAAAGTACTGCAACCACCTAATAGCAAAAAAGAGCTAAAAAGGCTAGTCGTCAGTAGTAGTTTCATTGGTTGTAGGCTCAGGTAATAAGAGCGATCCTATAGGAATTAAAATTTGAGTAAGATTTCCATCAGTATCAGTTACAGTAAGGTTAATTTGATTTGCTAGTTTATACCAAGAAATAACATTACCGTCTAGATCGAATGCTCCTGACTCTATACCAGTATCTGCAAATAGCTGCTCTGTAACTTGCTTTGAAAGCTCTGAATAAATTCTTGACTGTAAATTAGTCATAAACACATTCAAAGGAGTACGTTGAGAGGCAAGATTAGCTTGGATCTGTAACGATCTAAGTTCATCTCTAATAGTCTTTTTCCTAGCAGCGGAAATATTCTCTAAATTAATTTTATGAGAACTATAACCAACACCATTAAACGATGGTGATTTAAACTTAAACGTTAATTGATCAGCTAAAACGCTACTACCAAAGAGAAATAATAATGCGATATATTTCATAATACTATTTACCTACAATAGTACTTATTGCTAGAGCTTAGTTTCCAAAATATGTCTATTTCTCTTCCTATTTTCTCTCTTACTTTCCTCCTCTTTTTGCTCTTTTTCCTGGAGAATCATTTGAATCTTAGTATTAAGTCTAATCATGTCATTATCTAACATTCTTATCCTATCAATTAAACCTATAAGGGTACCTGTAGATTCATCTAATACAGGTTTAATTTCTTTTACTACCCAATTCCAGGTATAGTAAACAAAGTAACCTAAACCGGCTGCCGCTATAACTGGAAAGCCAAAATCGTTTATAGCTTTTACTAAAGTCTCGCTATTCATTAATCTTTTCTCGCATCCTCCTTCCCTTCATTAGCCGCTAATCTATCTAAATTAGGATGTTTATTAAATGCATACGAAACTAAAGTATCGATTTTAACGATATCATTATTCATAGTTTGAACTCTATTCTCTAGAGATTTAATCATTCCTCCTAATCCTTTTACAGAGCCAGTAATTTCACTAAGTATAAATTTAAGAATAATAAAAACAAAGGCTCCACATACAACCGCACCGGCTATTGGGAAACCTACCTCAGTAACTAATTTTAAAAACTCTTCCACAGAATTATTTAATATAAGCCTTGAAAATTACGATAAAGAGCATAAAATAATAAATAAATGCTCCAATTGATATTACATCTAATTGGTGACTATCTTCTTCAAAGTGACTGGATGGCACTCAATAAAACGAAATGCAGTAAGGCCGCTGCAGCGCATGCTGTTACTTATTCGTTACCTTTCTTGCTTATATGCCCCTCTGCAGAGGCGTTTTTAGTTATATGTATTACACACTTCTTTATTGATAGATTTAGATTAGCACGTTACGTTGTATTTGCTAAGAGTCGTCTAGGACCTAAAAGGTATTGGCATAAATGGGAAGATTGTAAAGAAACTGGCTATCATAAAGATGTACCTCAATGGTTATCCTTATGGCTATTAGTTGCTTGTGATAATACTATACACTTGCTAATTAACTATATGGCATTAGAATATCTATAATGAAGTATTCTAATTGGATTGCGTTATTCTCTCAAACTGGTCAAGAAATTATTGATATATCAGAACAAATACAGAGAACTCCTGATTTAATTATTTCTAATAATCACCCTAGTAACGTTAATAATATTTTAAAAGGGGTACAATATCGTTGGCTTCCTACTTTTAGTAAAGAGAGTAAAACTTTAGATATATTAGATGAAGTGGTTGATGATATTGATAATACTATTATCACCTTAAATGGTTGGTTAAGAATAGTTCCTCCAGATAAATGTTCTAAGTATAATATCTATAATGGTCATCCTGGTCTTATTACTAGATATCCTGAGCTTAAAGGAAAAGATCCTCAACAAAGAGCTTGGGATGATCTTCATAAGTATTACAAAGTAGGTAGTGTAGTTCATAAGGTTGTTGAAGAAGTGGATGCAGGAGATGTAGAGACAGTTTCTGAAGCTTCAACAGCCAGTATATTAACTATTGATGATACGTATGATGCTTTGAGAAAAACTTCATTAGAAGCTTGGTATAGTTTTCTAAAGGAACGTTTATATAATAAGGTATGATCTTTTCGTTTACTGGAGCTCAAAGTACAGGTAAAACTACTCTACTTAAGAGATTGATAGAAGCTAATAAAGGTGTTGATAATTGGAATTTTCCTTTTGAGTTTGTCCCTGAAGTAACTAGATTAGTAAGACGGGAATACGAAGTTTCTATTAACGAGGGGGGTGATGATATTACTCAGATGTTGATAATGACTGAGCATATTCGTAATGTTTATGGAGGTAAGACAGATAGATTATTAAGAGGTATTCATCAAATATATGATAGATGTGCTTTAGATGGTGTGGTCTATAGTCATTATCTTTTGGATAAAGGAAAGATAAGTAGAACTACTTACGAAGCTTGTGAACTTATCTATAAAAAACTTAGAAATAAGTATGATGTTATTTTTTATACTAGTCCTAAAGATGTTGAGTTAGTAGATGATGGTGAAAGAAGTGTAGATGTAAATTTCCGCGACGATATTATCGATCTTTTTAATTTATACTTATATAGTATTAATAGAGATACTAAAGATGTTCCTCGTGTAATCCTTTTAGAAGGTACTGTAGAAGAAAGATTGGAAACGATTAAGAGTACTCTTGATAAACTTAATATAGATATTAAAATTTAATATGGCTAACGCAATTCTTGATAATAGTAATATTAATAAGCATCTTGGTGCTATTTCAAAATATAAGTCGACTTACGACCCTCATCTCTTAGTTAGAGAACCTCGTCAGTCTAATAGAACTCATCTTAATTTAGATGATAATAATCTACCTTTTCTAGGGTATGATACTTGGAATGCGTATGAAATATCTGCTCTAACTAATAATGGATTACCTGTAACTGGAGTTGCTAAAGTAGTTTATCCTTGCTCTTCTAAGTATATTGTTGAATCTAAGTCTATTAAGTTATACTTTAACTCGTTTAATATGACTAAGCTTGGAGATTGTTCTGCAGAAGTTAGAGCTGAAATTGGAAGGATTGCTTCAGAGGATCTAAGTAAGTATCTTAAAACTGAAGTTCAAGTCAAAGTTCATTCTAATGATTATGTAATTAGCGATACTAATGTACATACTGCTAAGAAAGAGTGGGGTCATCCTAAATATATTACTCTTGAAGATGATTACCCTGTAGAGGATGTTAAGTTTACTGTATATCAAGAAGATCCTGACTTGTTGTTAGAGATTGAAGAAGCGCCGTCCGAAGAAGTTTACTATCATAGTGCTTTGCTAAAATCTAACTGTAGGGTAACTTCACAACCTGATTGGGGTGATGTCTATATCTATATGAAAGGTAGGAATACTGTTGATCCTATTTCTCTATTACAGTATATCGTTTCGTTTAGAGATGAATGTCATTTTCATGAAGAGATTTGTGAAGCTATCTATAAGAGACTAATGGATCATATTAGACCAGATGAGTTAGCTGTTCGTTGCTTGTATGCTCGACGTGGTGGTATTGATATTAACCCTGAGCGAGTATCTCATGAAAGACTATTGCATCATACTTTAAGTATTGTTGATGTACCTCATATTAAGACTCCTAAGCAATAATCCGGCGTAGCTCAGCGGTAGAGCGGGTGGCTGTTAACCACTAGGTCCTTGGTTCGAACCCAAGCGCCGGAGCCATCTAGTTAATCTAACTTTTAACATTAAATATGTTAAATGGGATTAACTAGAACATTTGAAGGTAGGGAAAACGTATTTCTCGGTAATCTGGGAATAGGTGTAGCACCTTCTGAAAGATTAACTATAGCTGGTAACTTAAGTGCATCAGGCAGTATTACTGGTAATAATTTTGTAGGTAGATGGAATGGTATACCACTTAATACTAATCAGGTAGTAGTTGAGAGTATTGATTTAAAAACAACTAATATACCAGAAGGATTAGTACTAAAAGCAGATGGTAATGGCGGGGTAAAATTTGAAGAAGTACAAAGCGGTTCAAGTTTAGCCACTACAGTTGAAGGTACGTTAACAGTTAATGGTGATATTGATATAGTAGAGTTTACTAATGATGGTAGTGTACTTTCTAAAAATAGTGTTTTTACTCAATCTTTAACTACAGGGTCAAATTCTGTAGCTACCTTTTTAAAAGCTGATTTTAAAACAGCAAAATATATTGTAACATTATCACAAGGTACTACTAGAACAGCTTTTGAGATCTTAGTAGTCCATAATGGCTCAGATGCAGATGGTACTACATATGGTATAGTTGACGCACAAGTAACTTCATTATTATCTGAAGTAAATGTAAGCGTATCATCTACTACTATTGACTTAGTAATAACAACAACAGGAAATTGCACTGCCATTGTAAATGGAGTTGCACATTATTAGAAAAAGTAATAAATAATGTAAATAATGAGATTGTTTAGCGAAAAGGTAACCCCTATCTTTACTAACTCAAATATTAACATCTTAACTGTTAAAGACTATGAAGAAGTCTTTTTTGATGTTTATGAATTTGAGATAAACGGTAAAACATTTGTAGCTGAAAAAATTGCTAGTCATAATAGCAAGCCAGTTGTAAGTGTACCGATAGTTATAGATAAGGAAGAATTTAAAGCTCCGTTTGTATTAGAACAGGGTAGCTTTAAAGTAGAATTCAATAAAAATATAAAAGAGTTTATAGGATCTACTGAGATTAATTTACCGGAGCAGGAAGTAATCCAAGAGGATATTGATACTGTTATTAATACTGAACAATATAAAGATACTGAACAACAGGATTTGGTTATTGAGGAAGTTATATTTAACGAAAATAATAAAAAAATTGTTAGTAATATTCAAGAGACTAATGATAAAGAAGAAAAGTTACGGTTATATGTAAAAGATACAAATGTAAAAACTTTAAAAGAAGTAGATACAAAGATAGCTAATATACATGAAATAACTATAAATGATGTTAGAGCAGAATTAGAAAAAAGTGAGCTGGACTTTTTATATATAAATGAAGAAATAGAAAAGCTAACTAAGAAAAGTGGGTTTTTTAAAACCACAGCCAGTAGGGAGCTTAAAGATGTAAAGAGCGATATAGTTAAGTTGAAGGTTGAAAAAGGTGAACTTGAACAACGAATATTAGAAAGTAAAGAATTACTTGAGGCCAGTGTAAAAAAGTTAGCTAAAATTAATGAAGATAAAGTACAGGAGAACAAATATTATCTGCAAAAAGAAGTAGATAAGCTACAAGAAAAAACTCAGTTCTATTCAGATAAAGCTAATAAAAATAATTTAAAAAACGATAAAGAAATACATACGTTTAAAGAAAGTATTTCAAAAGAATTAGATAAAACAAAAGAGTTTTTAAGCAAAGAGGTTAAGGTTATAGATATAACTTTAAAAGAAGATCTTATTAGTAATATAGATTCTAAACTTGAAGTTACTAATAAAGAGATTGATGAATTTTTAACTGAAGGATTAAAAAAAGTTGATAGTAACTTAAAAGAGCAGTTAACAGTTAAGATTTTAGAAAGTAAAACTCAATTTCAAGAAAGAGTTGATGAATTAAAAAAATCAATTCCTGACTTAATAGAAAAAGAACTTACTACAGAGAGTAAAGGCTTACCTACTAAAGATTTTAAAATAGAATTTTCTAAATTAGAAAGACGACTAGCTGATAAATTTTCAAATGATCTAAACCAGGTTAGGAAATACATGGACATGTATGGTGGTGGTGGTGGTACAGGCGGAAGTATTGTCACAGGCGGTGAAATTGCTGGTAGTTTATTACCTACTGAAAATAGTGAATATAGCTTAGGTAGCGCTGAAAAAAGATGGAAAGATTTATTTATCAGCGGTGATACTATTGATATAGGTGGTACTAAGCTCAAAATTGTTGATAATGCTTTAAGAGTTGAGGATCAAACTAATAATGATGCTTCTATTGCGGTACAGAACCTTTCTGCTTCTAATGTAATATTATCAGGTGGTAGAGATTTAGTTGATATATTTGCTACTGCAGCTGAAGCGGGTATCAACACCGTAAACGCTGGTGCAGGTTTAACCGGAGGGGGTTCATCAAGTGCTGTTACTTTAAATGCAGGAGAAGGAGATGGAATCGATGTTTCAGCTAATAGTATTGCTGTAGACAATACAGTTTTAAGAGCAACAGGAGCTTCAGCAGTAGGGTTAAGTGCAACCTCAACTACAAATGGATTTGTATCTGCAGGTAGAGATTTAGCTGATATATTCGCTCCTACATCAACCATTATTACTAAATCTGGTCTTAGTGATTTTGGAGTTATTGATTCATTTTCTGTAGCTACACAGTCTTCAGGTAAATATGCCATAGCAGTGGTAGATTCTACAGGAGGTACTCAATTTAGTGAAATTAGTATAACTACTGACGGTACTACTATTGGAGTAGTTGAATATGGTATTAATAGTACCACTCCAGAATGTTTTGTAGAATATGGTGCAAATATTAATAGTGGTACAGTTACATTAACAGCCAAAGGAGTTGGTGCATCAGTAATAAGCAACTTTACCTTTAAGGGGAATAGATTGAATTTATTTTAGGACTGAAAGTGTTTTAATATAAATATATTTGCGGGGGACAGTGAACTCGTGATTATGGCACTCAATAAAGATTTTAAGGTTAAGAATGGATTAACTGTTACTGAAAGCTTATCAGTAGGCGGGGATTCACAGGTAAATGCGTTAACGGCTACAACGTTTGAAGCGTTAACTGCTAAATTTAATAAGACTATTGTATCAACTACTTCAGCACTTTCTGTAGTTAATAACGGTACTGGTCCAGCATTATTAGTTCAACAAGATGGAGCACAACCTATAGCTCATTTTATTGATAAAGACGGTGATGATATAATTTTTCATGATGATGGTAAAGTATCTATAGGTTCAAGAACTGCAGTAGAACAATTAACTGTTACTGGTAATATTTCAGCTACTGG
>Ga0209336_10000424_pt1 | contig 21918 bp, 38 predicted proteins | sample LinPmetageLP32_FD_184042 | JGI IMG/M metagenome (GOLD analysis project Ga0209336, IMG submission 184042) | Marine viral communities from the Pacific Ocean - LP-32 (SPAdes) (version 2) | ecosystem: Environmental > Aquatic > Marine > Oceanic | place: Pacific Ocean | collected 2009-08-23
AATGTATCAGTAAAAGCAGAAGAGATGATTGCTTGGTTAAAAGACAACAAGGAAACAGCAGATGCTAATAATGGATTTATAACATTTGATATCTTAAAGAGTCAAAAAGATCCAAACAAATACTACGCTAAGACTTTCAAGCCAGATGCTAGTAAGAAAAAAGCAGTAACTGCTAAAGAGCATATGCCAGACAGAGAATCGGTAGATGATCTACCTTTTTAAAAATACCTTACAAGGGGAGATTAATTTCTCCCTTTTTTTTATTATATTATACCAAAACAAAAGATGACAATAGACTTCAATGAAACAAAAGAAAAGCTACGGCAAATAAGAAATGGTAGTATAAAAGAGGGTTTAAGATTAAACATACCAGACATAGATGAGCATTTAAGAATGAAACCTAGTAACTTTAATGTAATACTAGGACAAGCTAATGTAGGTAAGACTTCAACGATACTTTTTTTAATGCTTTGTTATACTATTAAATATGGCAAGAAATGGTTAGTCTTTTCCAGTGAAAATGAGCCTCACTCTATATTGAGAAAGTTGCTTGAATATGTCTGTATGAAGCCAATTAACAAAATAAGTGAAGATGAGTTTGAAAGGGAAACTACTTTTATTGACGATCATTTTAAGATCTTAAACACTGAAAAACTTTATACTTACAGAGACTTAATAGGCTTAGGAGTCTCTTATAAAAACGCTTGGAATTACGATGGTTTTTTTATTGATCCATACAATTCACTAGCTAAAGATCCAAAGCTAATGTCTAGTTTAGGCGGACACGAATACGATTATCAAGCTACAACAGAATTTAGAATATTTTGTAAAAAACAAAACGTAACCTTATGGTTGAACGTACACGCTAATACTGGTGCTATAAGAATGTTACATAGAATAGATCACGAATACGCAGGTTTTCCTCTGCCTCCACAAGCAGGAGACGTTGAGGGTGGTGCAAAGTTTGTGAATAGAAGTGATGATTTTTGGGTAATACATAGATACGTTCAGCACCCAACAGATTATATGATCTCACATATCCACGTTAGAAAAGTGAAAGAAGTTGAAACTGGTGGTAGACCTACTCCAATGGACTTTCCTATAAAATTGAGATCAATGGTAAACAACGTAGGTTTTGAAATTAATAAAGAAAAAATACTGCAAAATATGAGGGAAAATTACAGAGCAGATAAATTTCTTAAAAAAATCTAAAAAAAAGTTGTACATTTAGGATAAAATTCCTAAGTGATTCTAAACATTACATTTATTTTTATAATTTTTCTAGTATTTCTAGTTGTAATATTAGATAAATATAGTCCTGCAATACAATTCTTTTTTATTACTGGATTAGGTTTTATGTGCTTGTACGATACTAACGAGACAGAAGACGGAACACTACACATATATCAATTTCTTTTTGGAATAGTTTTAATAACAATATCATATGTAAAAGAGTATGATTAAAAAACTCTATAAATATGACAGAATGTGGGTGGGGTATGTTAAAGATTTAGGAGTAAATATAGATACAGCAAGAGATATAGTGCAAGAGTTTTATTTAAAAATGAATGAATTTGAGGATGAATACTTTTATGTAAAAGACAAGCCAAACTACTATGGATGTTATGTTATATTGAGAAATATGGTTTTTGATCTCAAAAGAAAGGAAAAGAAAATTAATTTAGTAGAGTTAGATTATTTAGATGACGAAGCAGAAGAAGAAAAATTTTACGATGAATCAGACGATAAAATAAATGCACTAGTAACTTGGGCAGGTAAAAATCAAGTAACTAATAAGATACTTAACAATAAAAATTATAACGTAGAAGATTTAAAGAAGCTATATTATAAAACTATATACGAAGAGATATTTGATAATGGTAAAAAAATTAGTGTTTTTAGTAGAGAGACTGGTATAAGTTACTATTCATTATACAATACTGTAAGACTTATAAAAGAAGAAATAAAAAATGAACTTAAAAATAGGAACACTATTAGAAAAGATCTTTAAACTAGTAGGCATCCAGTGGGTGGTAAAAAAAATATGGGGAAATAACTGCGGATGTGATGAACGCAGAGATAAGCTAGATAATTTTAAATTCAAAAGAAAATGAACTTAGAGCAATATGAAGAATGGGAAAAATTCAGAGAGTCAAGCTCAAACACACTACAAAAAAACGAAATAAATTTAGTAGCTACACTACACGCACAGATTTATAATCATAAAATACACAAGCCTTGCACTTGTAATCCTAAAACTTGGGTGCAATGGATAGACGATATAAATAAACATTATAAGACTATTGAAAAGCCGACAGAATGAGCATCATAGACAAATATGAAAAAGCAGTAGTTGGTTTATTAAACCTAGACTATTGGGATGTAAAATGGTGTGGTAGAGAAAACACTTTTTATGATGCAAAAGGGTACACTCCAAAAGGATTGCCTTGCGTTATAGAAATGAAGTTTAGAAATAAATACTATGAAACTAAACTAATAGAAAAAGCCAAGTATGATAGGCTAATGAGCTTAAATCCGTCAATAGTAAAAATATACTTTGTCAATGATCCTAAAGGAAATTATATGTACTGGCTAAACAAAGTAAAAATGCCAGACATAGAGCAAAAGAATTGCCCAAAGACTACAATGTGGGATAATACAAAAATTCAGAAAGAAACCTATATGTTAAGAGAAGATCAAGCTAGTATTATAAACTGGTATGATGATGATGACACAGAGGGTTGTTGGCCTCACTTAAAGTAATTGTGTATAAGTTTGTTAATATCGTTCTTTTTGTTTATCTTTATAATATAATAATCATAAACCGTAAAACAATGGAACTAATAAACACAAGAGAAGTAATGGGCAGTCAATTTATGAAAGATTGCCTTGCAGGTATGGCTATTAATGATGGCTATATGACAAGAGGTTGGTATAATCTAATAGTTAGTATTAGAGATCTAGGTTTGTATCAAAATGGTATGAAGCCACATAGATACTGGAAAATTTCTGATGTTAAAAATTATTTTGGCATTAAGGGTAACAAAACTGCTATTTATGATCAGCTTATACAATTAAGAGAAGAATATAAAAAATCATAGGATATGGATAAGGTAGACGAAATAGAGTATTGCGGATTAATATTAGATGTAGACTATACATATGAAGACGGAGAGCCACAGACTTATGAATATGCAGGATCAGCTCCAGAAGTAAACATACACCAGATAAGTTTAGAGAAACACGATATAACAGACATTGTAAGCGATAGTGCAAGAGAGTATTTTGAGTCTTATATAATAAAACATAATATATAATGGAAAAACTAAAACAACGATTAGCCATTGGTTTATTTTCAGTGGTGCTTTTTATAGGAACGATAATATTTTTATCTTTAGAAACAATTATTAACAATTTAATATTTTAACAATGAAACAACAATCAATCAATTCAATACAAAACGAGCTAGTAGAACACATAGACGATAACTTAAAAGAGTTTTACTATATAGAACACAAAGACGAAGATGAGGGAGAATTACATCATCAGCTATTTAATGAAGACTATTACATTATAGGATATTACAATGCAGAGAAATGGCTAAAACTACATAACGTAACTGTTTTTGAGGGCATAGAATATGTGCAGGATTACGAACGAGATAATTTCGGAGAATGTCGAAACTACACAGATGCAGAAAAGCTAGTTAATATGATCGTATATGTAATAGGTTGGTCTGCTCTGGCGGAATATATACTTTTAAAAGATGAAGAGTTAAATGATATAGTATGCCAATAGATGTATTAGACAAGCAGCTTTATGATGCAAACTTTAATATAATAGCATCTACATTTGTAAAGTGGAAAGAAGCAAAGAATGACAATAAAACTTTAGACAATTTAGCAAAATGTTTATTCGATATGTATTGCTATACTAATTCTCTGGAGTGTCGCAGGATACATTTAGAATCGGTAAATCAGAAGTTAAGACACGAAAATTTAGATTTAAGAATTAAAGAAAAAAAAGATGAAAAATAATGAAATTTTTATTAAGGCAACAACGCAATTACATAGCACAACTGGAGTAGTACATTTACAAGCAATAGGTTGGGATCCAGAAGACGGATATATAGATATTGAATGGGATGCTAGAGAATTATTAAATGATATCCCCTCTCTTTATGCAATGTGTAAACAAGCAATAGAGCAAGATGACAAGCATTTAAAAGAAAAATATAAAAATTTTAAAAAAGAATTAAAATGAAAATGGAAATAAACATTGAACACTTAGGTAAAGTAGACAAGAAAGAAGAAAAAGATATGTACAATATTAGCTTTAAAACATATAATGCTGAGATCAATGGAAAGTTTGAAAGATCAGAAATTAGAAGTATGATTGAAACTTTAGATAATGCTATATAGCTTAATATGAAAAAGAAATTAGAAAACACACAAAGAATAGCTAGGCTTGAAAGAATGGTTACAGAAATGTACTTAAAAATAGAAGCGTTTAAAATAAGGCTTTCCGATTGTGAAAAAAAGAAAACAAAATAACAAAAAAAATTATGAAAATAGAATTAACAGAAAGCGATTGTACTTTTGTACACTATGTACTAAGAATGTACGCCCAACAAACGTCTGGAATGGATGCTGATGAGAAAGCAGAAATAAGAGAAGTTGCAGCAAAATTTAAACAATGAGTAAAGTAAAATTATTAGACGGAACAGAACACGACTTGCAAGAGTTAATAGATAACGCATACTCTGATGAGTTTTACTATGGGTATTTAGGTAAGGCTGCATTTTCCAGTAGTAATTTAAAACTACTCTTAGATAGTCCAAAGACATACCATTACGTTATGAAGTATGGTCAAGAGTCAAGCAGTCAAGCATTGAGAGATGGTTGGTTATTTCATACTATGATCTTAGAGCCAGAAAAAATGGATGATGTAATCTTTGTTGATGTGCAAAGTAAAAACACTAAAAAATTTAGAGAGGCAAAAGAAGAATATCCAGACGTATTTACAATGAAAGAAAAAAATGATGCAGAAAGATTAGTAGATGCAATGAGTAAAAACAATACGGCTATGGAGTTAATGCGTAATAGTGTTACTGAAATACCTGCTGTTGGTTTTATAGAGGGATATCCTTTTAGAGCAAAAGCTGATATATATAAAAAGTCTGGTGCTATTGTAGATCTTAAAACTACTATTGATGTTAAAAACTTTGATAGAAGTGCTATGAAATACAGATATTTTTTACAAGTATATATATATTGTGAACTTTTTGGTGTAGATTACAAGGACTTTAAGTTTCTTTGTATAGATAAAAAGAATTTAGACATAGCAGTTTGGGATGTTTCAGAAGATTTTTACAACAAAGGTAAGGAGCAAGTTATAAAAGCTATACAGATATATAAAGATTATATGAAACCAGACTTTGATATAAACGATTTTGTTATAAAGGGAACTCTTTAAAAAAAGATATGAAAAGTAAAACAATAAGAAATAAGTTAGAATCTTTTGAGTATGTAAGACAAAGAATAAAGTTTTATACTAAAATAGATGTGTTAGATACTATTAGAAAAAGAGAAAATGTATATGCTAGAATAGTTTTTTGTAAAATAATGAGAGACGATTTTTATGAGACTTTAGGAAGTATAGGTAATTTTTTAGATAAAGATCATACGACTGTATTGCACAGTATAAGGTCTTTTGAAACTTTAGAACTATATGATGATGTTTTTTATAAATGTTACAAGTATTTGCAAATGGAACTAGAAGAGCAGAATTTTCTGTTAAACTGCAAAGACTTTGGCTCAGAAGAAGAGCAGCAAAAACAAATATTAAAAATAAGAGAAGTAATAAAATTAGCAACAAAAGAATATAGCGATGAAATTAAAATCTATTAGTGAAGTAAAATTAAATGACAACAACCCTCGCTTTATAAAAGACTTAAAATATAAAGCATTAAAGAAAAGTATAGACGAAAGTTTTGAGTTTATGAAACTTAACCCTATAACAGTTGATGAGAATAATATAGTAATAGGGGGTAATATGCGTTTACGAGCTTGTATAGAACTAGGTTGGAAAAAAGTGCCAACAGACAGACTGACAAGAGAAATGACGGATAAGATGAATGAGAAGTTAGTTGCAAAAGGTAAACTTCCTAGAACATATGAAGAGTGGTGTAAAGAGTTTGTTATAAAAGACAACCTTAGTTACGGAGAGTGGGATTATGATATGCTATCGCTAGACTACAATCCTATTACTCTAGATTCTTATGGTATGGACTTAGATCCTGCATTGTTCAAAGACAGAGATGACGTAGACAACGAAACAATAGACGGAGTAACAAATGAAAAATTCAATGACTATACAATATATTTTAGTAATGAGGAAGAGCTAGAAATTTGGTATGGTTTTTTAAAGAAGTTAAAGAATAATTTTAGTGAACACGAAAACATATCTGAAAGGGTATTGAGATACATAGCTGAGGTTTATAACGACAACAACATAAAAGACAGTCAAAGAATATTAAAGTTTATAAGTTATGATGTAAATGGCTAAGCTAGAAGATTTAATATACGAAGATAGAAATGTGTACGAAGCTGCACTAGATAGGATTGATAAAATCTACAATAGCCACGATGAAGTGTGGGTAAGTTTTAGTGGTGGTAAAGATAGTCTCGCTATGTTAAAATTAGTAGAAGAGTATTTTGATAAAGAGGGATTCTCCGATAAAATTAATGTAATATTCAGAGACGAAGAAACTATAAATACATCAGTAAGAGAGTTTGTGCTTTCAATGGTAGACAATCCTAGATATAACTTTAAGTATTACGCTACTCAGCTAGAAAGTGAGATATATATATTAGGAGAAAAAAGAAAGTATATCCAGTGGGATGAAAACAGAGATTGGGTAGTGCCTAAACCAGAATGTGCTATAACCCTAAAAGGAGTTTACGATCAGTATAAATTTGATAAAGTTTTATTTGATAAAAAGAATAGAAGAGTCTGTACTTTAGTTGGCATAAGAGCTGATGAAAGTCTAATTAGATTCAGCGGAATAACTAATAGTTTGGTGTGTTATTTGACTAAAAATCCTGCATTAAAGAACGCAACATTAGGTAAGCCAATATATGACTGGAAAGAAAAAGATGTCTTTAAGTATTTTTATGACAACAATATTGACTACTGTCAAGTATACGATATGCAAGTATTTAATAAAGATAGTCTTAGAGTAGCAACAGTTTTACATTCAGAGGCAGCGAAACAATTACACAAAGTAAAGACTTTAGATCCTCAATTATACAACAATATTATTAGAATATGGCCAGAAGTAGAAGTACAAGCAAGGTACTATAAAGATGCTGTTAAAGGAAATTCCACAAAAATTGCGTTATTATATAAAGAGAAGTGCAATGGAGATCACTGGGCAGCTATATATAGATACATAGATGAAACAATAACAGATACACATTCAAAAAGAGAAGCTATGTTAAGATTAACAAGAGCAAGAAAAACAAGAAACAATAACTCTAGACCAGAAAATATTTTTGGTGGGTATCCTGCACTCTATTTGTTTGGAAAGATAATAGCAGGTAGTTATAAAAGAGAAATACAACCGACTGGAGATCAAAAAGAAATATACTTTGAATATGAAAATATGTCGCGTAGAGCATAGTGAAGTTTATAAGAAGTTTGCAACAGAGTTAAGGTCTAGTCGAGTAGCAATAAAAAAGACAGAAGATAAAACAAAATACTTTGGTTGTTACATTGAAAATAATTTAGTAGGAGTAGTTGGCTATCAGCATATAAATAAAGATCACATAAGATTAAAAACTGATTTTGTAAGGTTACAATTCAGAGGCAGAAAGATATATTCTAGCTTGTGGGAGTTTAGAATAAGTCTTATCTTATCGTTAAAGCCTAAGGTATTAAGTGCTTATTGTACAGAAATGAGCTTACCAAAATACCTAAAGTCTGGCTTTATAAAACAATCAATAAACAAGAATGGCATAGCATATGTTAAAAAACAATTAAAACAATGAGAGATTACAAACAATGGACTGCACAGTATCGTAAAGATTCCCTAAAACTAACAAACAAAGCAAAGAAAATGGGTTGGATACCACAACCTAAGAAGTGTAGAAGATGCGGTCAAGAAGATGGCATACTTCACTTGCATAACGAGGACTATACAGTTACACACGTTACGCTTACAGACGTATTTAATCGTTTTCCTATTTCTATAACTCCAGAAGAAATAGATGCCATAAATCAAGCCCTAGAGCCTATATGTTGGAGATGTCATATGATGCACCACTCTAAGCATAGAAATAAGATTGCAGTAGAAATGTACCAAGATGAGATAAGAAGAGGTAAAAGATACCCTCCAGTCTACCGACACGATTTCACAATATTAAACAGAGACCATAATGTATAAAGAAGATCCTATATCTAACATCCAGTGGATAGAAGTAGATAAGTTAAACGCTAATGACTACAACCCTAACGTAGTATTAAATAAAGAACTAAGTCTATTGGAGCTTAGTATATTAACAAATGGTTGGATACAACCTATATTAATAAATAAAGATAATACTATAATTGATGGCTTTCATAGATCATTTTTATCTAGGAGTAGCAAATTATTAAAAGAAAAGTATAACAGTAAAGTACCTTGCGTTGTAATGGACTTGTCAGAAGCAGAGAGAATGTTATTGACTATAAGGATAAATAGAGCAAAGGGTAACCACGTTGCATTTAAGATGCACGAAATAATACAAACACTAATAGACAAACATAAAATAAGTAAAGAATACATACAGAAAAGCATAGGAGCAACAAAGCAGGAAGTAGAGCTACTGTATAAAGATGGTGTGTTTGATGCACTAAACATTAAAGAGCATAAATATAGCAAGGCTTGGAAGAGTCCTAAAACAAGATAATGAATATAGCAATACTACATCCTTGCCCAGTTTGCATAACAATAACTATAATAGGATACATAATATTTAAAAACAAAAAAAATGGTAATATACAACGAAATATTCGAGCATTACAGAAACGAACAAAAAGACATAAATAAGGCTAAAACACTTTTAAAAGATAAAGGATTCATAGTTTATAAAAGAAATAAGAATGGAACAAAAAACGACAAAAACAACACATAAGAAAGATCAATTCCTTGTTGCATTAGAAAAGTCTTTAGGTATAGTTTCACAAGCTGCTAAGCAAGTTGGCATAGATAGAACTACACCTTATAGGTGGATAAAAGAAGACGAAGAGTTTGCTGACAAAGTGTTAGAAGTACAGAATGTAGTAGGGGATTTTGCTGAAACCAAACTATATGAATTAGTAAATGATAAGCATCCCTCAGCAGTAATGTTTTTATGCAAAACAAAGTTTAAGAACAGAGGGTATGTTGAAAGACAAGAGATAACTGGTATTGACGGAAACAAATTAGATATAAATATTGAAGTCATCTATCCAGATAAAAACGAATAGTGTTTTTGAACACTTAGACACAAGTAGTAAAAGAATCGTAGTAGAGCAGGGTGGTACTAGGTCTGGTAAAACCTACAATATACTTATATGGATAATATTTAGGTATTGTATGGTAAATACTAAAAAGATTATAACCATTTGCAGAAAGACTGGTCCGAGTCTTAGAGGATCTAGTATGAGAGATTTCTTTGATCTCTTAAATACACATAATTTATATACAGAAGAGCTACACAGTAAAAGCTTGAATGAATACAGAATAAACAATAACCTTATTGAGTTTGTTAGTTTGGATGAGCCTCAGAAAATTAGAGGTAGGAAAAGAGACTTGCTTTTTATAAATGAAGCAAACGAATTAAATTGGGAGGACTTTTTTCAGTTGAACATTAGAACAAGTGAGCGTATAATCATTGACTATAATCCGTCAGATGAATACCACTGGCTGTATGATGACGTAATAGATAGAGAAGATTGCGACTTTCACATAACTACATACTTAGATAATCCTTTTTTAGATCAGAACTTAATAAAAGAAATAGAAAGGTTAAAAGATACTGATGAAACCTACTGGCAGATATATGGGTTAGGTTTAAAGGGTGTAAGTAAATCTGTTATATTCACACATTCGGTAGTAGATAAAGTGCCAGAGGATGCGGTCTTTATTTCTTTTGGGTTGGATTACGGATACTCTAATGATCCTACTGCTTTGGTAGGTATTTGGAGAAAAGACTATGACCTATATTTAAAGGAATATATATACCAGACTATGATGACTGGAAACGATATACATTATAAGTTTAAAAAAATAGGGGTGCAGAAAGAAATGATATGGGGAGATTCAGCAGAGCCTAGACTTAATGATGAACTTAGACGTATGGGGTGGAATGTAAAGCCAAGCATAAAAGGTAGGGATAGTGTGAACGCAGGTATTGATTTACTGAAACGATATAAAATACACATTACAAAAGATAGCACAAACGCTATACAAGAGTTTAGAAATTACAAATGGCTAGAAGACAAGTCTGGTAAACTAACTAATGTTCCAGAAGATCGTAACAATCACATAATTGATGCGGTCAGATATGGAACTTACAGTATTATATCCAAGCCAAATTTTGGTAGGTATGTAATATCTTAAAAACTTAATTTTTACGTTATATTAATATGAAGAGTATACAATTAAATGTACCTAGTAAACTTAGTGAGATAAAACTAAGTGATTACGTTAAGTATCAAAAAGTCTTAGACGTTAATCAAGAAGATGAATATAGTGAGGTGTTTGTTCAGCAGAAGTGCTTAGAGATATTTTGTGGTATACCATTAATGGATGCTATAAAGTATAAAGTAACAGATGTTAGAAAAGCGGTTGGAATTATACACAATACATTAAATACACAACCAGACTTAGTAAGAGAAATAAAGATAGGAGACTTAGAATTAGGTTTTATTCCTAAGCTAGATGATATGACTTTTGGAGAGTATGTTGATTTAGATACAAGTTTAGGGAAGTGGGAAGATATGTATAAAGTTATGGCTGTTTTGTATAGACCAATTAAACAGAGGTCTGGCAAGAAATATATTATTGAAGATTATAAGGGAGATAGATATTGGGATGCTATGATGAATTGCCCTATGGATGCAGTTGTTGGCTCAATGGTTTTTTTTTGGAATTTAGGAAACGAATTATCGAAAGCTATGACGACATATTTGGAGGAGGAAGTAGCAGGGGACTTGACAGTCAATCAAATTTCTCAGCTAAATGGGGATGGTATCAATCCATTCAAGCACTTGCTAAATACGACATTACTAAAATAGATAAGATAACGAAACAGAATATACATAAATGCTTATACGCTTTAGCCTTTCAAAAAGAGAAGCAAGAACTAGAAGCGAAACAAATAAAAAGAAGATTTAATAAATGACAGCAATAGCACATAGAGGAGCAATAGCATACTACGATGTATTGGATACTATAAAAGATATTTTAATATCAGACGTTAATGTAAACACTGTAACAAGAGGAGATATAACAAGAGTAAACCTTAACAAGCAAGACATTTTTCCAGTATCACATATTATACTAAATAATGTTACAGAGGGTGGGCAAACTTTAATCTTCAATATAAGTGTCTTAGCAATGGATGTGGTAGACGTTAGCAAATCAGAAGCAACAGACATATTTGTAGGAAATGACAATGAGCAGGATATTAAAAATACACAATTAAACGTGGTTAATAAATTAGTGCAAAAGTTAAGGAGATCAGACATAAGAAGAGACGGATATCAAGTAAATGGAACAACAAGTATTGAGCCTTTTTATGATAGATTTGAAAATGAGGTTGCAGGTTGGGCATTGACTATGAGTGTTGAGGTAATGAATAATATTGACATCTGTGTTTGAAAAAGCTAAAAAAGAATTAGAGGCTTTTAAAGACGCTGTTGTTAAAGAAGCGAAAGCTACCCTCGTTTCACAAGGAAAGGGCGGTGGAGAGCTTGAAAACAGTATTAGAGGTACTGTTAAAGAAATGAAAGGAGGCTTCATAGCAGATTTCTTAATGGAAGACTATGGAGATTTTGTGGATCAAGGAGTTAGTGGTAAAAAGAAAAAATATAATACACCTTTTAGCTATAAAGATAAAATGCCTCCACCCTCAAAGCTAGATAAGTGGATAGTAAGAAAAGGATTAAAAGGTATAAGAGATGAAAATGGTAAGTTTATAAAAAGAAAGTCATTACAATTTTTAATAGCTAGGGGTATATTTAACAATGGTATAAAGCCTAGTCTTTTTTTTACTAAACCATTTGAGAAGCATAGAATACAGTTAACAAATAAATTAAGCAAAGCGTTTAAAGAATCAGTAGAATTACAGATTATAACAGATGCAGAAAAAAACGGATTAGATGTCGAAAATTAATGTAAGAAGCCCATACTATATAACAACTGGAACAGTAAGCAATTTAACTTTTTGTGAGTTAGCGGTCTTTATATATACTGGAACACAAGGGCAAACAAGCAGACCAACAACTCCTACATATTTAATGGCTTCTACTCCAATATTAAATGAATCGTTGTTTGAGATATCAGAATTAGTAAAAGACTATTGTAATAACACTTTTAATGGTAGTTACTCAACAGAAATACATTGGGTAGATTATCAAATAACAAGATACATATCTGGTGTAAAACAGAATCCAGAAACAATGGTTGAGTTAAAAGGTTTTTATGGCTATGGATATTTTGAAGATGAGGTAAACCCACAGAATTTAAAGGCAATATTGCAGTCAAACGATAAGATAGTAAAATTAGATGATCAGACTGCCGTTATACCAGTAGATACGTCTCTAGCTACACGAGTAACATTCCAGTTAAATGGTCAGCAAGTTTATTCAAAAGCTATATCAACAAGCACTAACAGTAACGCACAGATAGAATACGTTACCAGTGGAGCAAATGGACTAGAGTCTTTTGAGGATAGAGTTTTAGGTGAATCTGGGATCATAGAATATAGTAGTTGCTTTGAACAGTTTGTAGATGAGTTTCCTATATTCGATTTTGACAGTGTGATAGTAGATCATACAACTGGATCTGATAGACTAGAAATACAGAACGTATCTGAATGTTATTATCAGCCACACAAAATAACGTTTGAAAATAAGTATGGAGTCTTACAAGACGTATGGTTTTTCAAAAGATCAAATGAAACTTTAAGTGTAAAAGCAGAGCAATATAAAAGTAATATAATTCAAGGCGGCTCATACAGTACAAGCAGACATCAGCAACAAATATTAGATAAACTGGGTACTGAAAAATTAACCTTAAACACTGGTTATTACCCAGAGGATTATAATGAAGTCTTTAAAGAAATGCAGTTAAGCGAAAATTGTTGGGTAGAAATAGATAATAAGACATTACCTATAATAGTTAAGGATTCATCTTTTGCATATTTAACTCAGAGGAACGATAAATTAATAAACTACACGATAGAAATAGAGTTTGCTTACGACACTATAAACAACATTCGCTAGATGCAAATAATAGAATTATACATAGCAGACGGATATATACAAAAGGGAGCAAGTAATGGTGTTTCTGCAAATCAACTGATATCATTCAACACTAATTTTTTTGAAACTGTAAAAATAGGAGCTGAGGTAAAAAACGAAGATACTGGAACTGTTGCGTTTGTTACTAGTATTGTAAATGAGGTAACATTAAACTTGTCTAGTGATATATTTTTATATTCGTTCACATTTTATGAAATATGCAACCCACTAAAAAGGCTAGATCTTTTTAAAGATGAGAGTGTTTCTATTACAGATACTGTAAAGAATATAAAAGATGTATCTAAAGTGTTTACTCCTTTTAGTCAGCAATTTAACGTACCTGCCTCAAAAACTAATAGTAAAATATTTAAACACTATTCTGATTCAGACATATTAAATAGCTTTGATGCTAGATATAAGGCAAAAGGATTAATTAAATTAAATGGTGTAGACTACAAAAAAGGAAAGATAAGTTTACAAAGCGTATCGTTAAAGAATAATAAACCACACGCTTATAAGCTAGTTTTCTACGGAGAAACAGTAGAGTTAAAAGATTTATTAGCAGAAGATGAAATAAGTAGTTTGCAGTTTGCAGAAAGTCTAAATTTTAGCTATTCTAATTCTTCTATTTTTAATAGGTTTACAAATCTTAATTCATTTTCAGACGTATGTGTTCCTTTAATTACTCATACAAAAAATATGAGGTTTGATCAAAATGGCTATAAAAGTACTAATGCTGAATTCTTAAACTTTACAGATCTAAAACCTGCAATTAGAGTTAGAACTATTATAGATGCAATAGAGAGTAAGTATCCAGAAATAAAATTCTCACAAGAGTTTTTAAATACAGAGGACTTTAGAAGCTTATACCTATGGATGCACAAGCAAAAGGGTGTTATGTCTAATGGAGATGATAGTGAAAACAGTAATACTATAACTGGAGTTTTTAATACAAACACTAATATAGGTTGGGACTTTATCGCTGGTGTTGGTACACTTCAAGATATAAGACCTTATGCTAATATATATTCTTATGGTAATGTAATAAGTGGATCGCTTAGTCAAGTAGTTCTTACATTTAATATTCAGATGTCTGCACAGAATGTGCCTTATAGTCTTTTAATTAGGAGAAATTCTGATAACGCTACGCTTTTTGATAGTGAAGAATTGTTTGGCAATCAAATACTGGTTTTTATCGTAAGTCCATACAATTACGGAATTGGATATTTGGATATAACTATTGAATTAATTAGCGAAAATATATTAACATTGACTCAGTTTGACTTAACTGCTGCTTATCAAGCAACGGGAAATGACGGTGCATTCGGAACTACAGTAACTGTACTTGGAACTGGTTTTTATCAATTATCACAAGTATCTACTGCAAATACTATTATAATAAACAGACATTTACCTAAGATTAAGATAATCGATTTTTTATCTAATCTATTTAAAATGTTTAATCTGGTGGTATATAAACGAGGCGATGAAATAAGGGTTATACCTTTAGATGAATTTTATGCTGAGGGATTGAGCTATGACATAACAAAATATGTAGATGCAGAAAAATCAAGCATAAAAAAAGTGTTGCAGTATAGAAACATAAGGTTTAATTTTACTGGTAGAATTACGTATTTAGTTCAAAAGTTTCAAGAATTATTAAACAATATATTTTCAGAAGAAAGTTATGGTAATAACGATTGGGATGGATCAAACTATAATGTAGATGTAGCTTTTGAGAAAGTAATGTTTGAAAGACTAAGTAATAATAATACTGGAGCTTTAAGCACTATATGTCAAGGAGCTACTTTAGACAAAGACTTTAATCCAGTTTTAGGCAAGCCTTTAATGTTTTATGTTAAGAATCAAGCAACGTCTGATTTATTTAAGTTTGAAGATACTGGGTCTGGAAATACTGTTGACATAACTAGTTATAATAGACCCTCACAAATATATGTACCTGCAAGTGGTACAGTGTCAGATAATTCTTCGTCTTTAAATTTTGGCTCAGAAATAGATGAGTTTTTTCTGTCTGTTACTGGTAAGAATCTTTTTTCTAAATACTATCAAAACTATATAGAATCGGTATTTGCTAGACAAGGTAGAATATTAAATATAGATGCTTATTTGCCTTTAAATATAATTTTAAAGTATCAATTAAATGACATATTTGTAATATCTAATAAGGCTTATAGAATTAATAGTGTAAAAACTAATCTGCTTACAAACAAAAGTAGCTTAGAGTTATATAGTTTACAAGATCCAATAACAAACGTAGAAAATTCACAATCTTCATTTTTAGATAGGGTTGGTAGTTTTACAGAAACTGCAAAAACAGAGACTACTGTAGATGTGTCTTGGACTATTCCTACAATGCCTAATTTAACAGGGTTTGACGTTATGTTAAACGATAATTTATTTGCTGCGGTAGGGGTGGGTATAACTAGCATTAAAGTTAACGCATTAATAGCAGGGGTTTCTTATAAGATAGCCGTAAGGTCTAAGTATCAGTCTGGAACAAATATTGGCTATTCAGAAGATGTAGTGTTATTTGTTACAACAGACTCAGCAGGGCAAGTAACAACAGAAGATAGCATAGTGTTAGTTACAGAATTAGGAGAAAACATAATAATAGAATAGATGATAAGAGACATTTTAGAAGCACTCCAGTACGATTTAAAAGGAGAGTATATAGACATAGCAAAAGGAAAGTATAAGATGCCAGAAACTTTAAAAGAGGGTTATCAACAGCTAAAAAGAGAAGTATGGAAAAAGTAAAAATAGGTGTAGAGGTAAAAACTAAAGATGCCGAAAATTCATTAAGTGCTTTAGAGAAAGAACTAAAAAAAGTTGGAGAAGCAGGAGATAACAATAGAGATGCCTTTAATTTATTAGACGATGCTACTGGTGGATATGCACGACGAATAAAAGATTTAGGAGCAGGTCTTGCAGGTGGTATAAAAAGTGTAAAGAATTTTGCTAAAGGACTTAAAGGATTAAGAGGAGCTTTGATATCTACTGGTATTGGAGCTTTGGTAGTTGCTTTAGGATTGATCGTAGCTTACTGGGATGACATCATAGGACTTATTAATGGTGCAACATCAGAACAGCAAAAGAATCTAGAGGTAGCAGAGCAAACAGTCGCTGCCTCTGAAAGACAACAAGAGGTAACCAGTCAAATGGAAAATACTCTTAGGCTACAAGGACTTTCTGAAAAAGATATATTAGAGTTAAAGAAAAAACAAGTAAAGGAGACTATAACTAATTTAGAAATTCAATTAGAGCAACAAAAAAGCTTAAAGAAAAGTCAAATTGAAGCCTCTAAAAGAAACAAAAAAATAGCTATGGGTATTATAGCTTTTTTAACTGCACCCATTGTTGTTCTTTTGGGATTAGTAGACGGATTAACTAATAGCTTGGCTACGTTAGGAATTTTAAGTTCTGGGACTAATTTAACAGCAGGGTTTTTAGATATGACATCGTCTTTATTGTTTGACCCAGAAGAGGTTGGAGATAAGGCTGATGAAAGCATACAAGTAACAGAAGATAAATTAAGAAAACTAAAAAACACAGAGGCAGGTTATATATTGCAAAGTCAAAAAGACAGAAAGAAGTCATCCAATGATAGAAAGAAAGCAGATGTAGATGCAGAGAAAGAAAGATTAGCTGCATTAGAAAGAATAAGAAAGGGTGGTATAGCAACAGAGGCACAAGAAAGAGCTGAAAAATTAAAGGCAGTACAAGACGAATATGCAGCCTTAATTGCTGAGGCTGATAAATATAAGATAGCTATAACAGATTTAGAAACTGCAAGAGACGAAAAGTTAAGAGAATTAAGACAAACATTTAAAGATAAAGATGATGCTGATTTATTAGCTGAACAAGAAAAGAAACTAGCACAGTATGAGTTAGACAAAGAAACGGAAGAGCTAACTTTTGATGAGCAAAGAGCATTAATAAACACAAGGGAAGCCGCTTTACTATCTGACGAGTTTTTAACACAAGAACAAAGAACTGATATGGCAGGTCAATTTTCAGATGCTAGAAAAGAAATAGCAGATAAAGAATTTGCAGGAAAAATGGCAGCTGCACAAGGATATGCAAGTGCATTGGGAGATGTGGCAGGAGTTATAGGGGAAGAGACTGCAGCAGGAAAGGCTATGGCAGCAGCAGCTTCTTTAATAAATACCTATGCTTCTATTGCAGGAAATTTAAGAGCGTTTTCTGGTGTACCAGTACCAGGTTATGCTATTGCACAAGCTATTGCTACTGGAGCGGTAGGGTTTATGAATGTTAAAAAGATATTATCTACTAAAGTGCCAAAATCTAAAGGTGGTCGATCAGTACCCTCTGGAGGTGGAGGAGGAGGTGGTGTAGGTGGAGCTGCTTCAATGCCTCCGAGCTTTAATGTAGTAGGATCTAGTGATACAAGTCAGTTAGCAGATGCAATAGGAGGACAGACTCAGCAACCAGTACAAGCGTTTGTTGTGTCTAATGATATAACTACTGCACAAAGTTTAGAGAATAATATTGTAGAGGGAGCTACATTAGGTTAGACAAAATATAAATAAAATACGTTATAATAGTATGAGAATAGTAGAGTTAATAATAGAAGAAGATGAAGACAGTCTATTTAGTGGTATTGATGCTATAAGTATAGTAGAAAATCCTGCAATAGAAGAGAACTTTGTTGCGTTAAAAAAAGAGGTAGAGTATAAGTTAGCCAAAGCAGACGAAGACAAAAGACTACTTACTGGAGCTTTACTAGTGCCAAACAAAACTATATATAGAAAAGACGGAGATGACGAGTATTACATATATTTTTCTAAGCAGACAGTAAGAAAGGCTAGTGAGATGTATCTAATGAATGGCAAACAAAACAATTCTACCTTTGAGCATCAATTTGAATTATCTGGATTAAGCCTAGTTGAATCTTGGATTGTAGAGGATAAGGAAAAAGACAAAAGTGCTTTGTATGATATGGACTTGCCTCTGGGATCTTGGGTAGGTACAGTAAAGGTAAACAACGAACAAGTATGGCAAGAGTTTGTGAAGACTGGTATGGTAAAAGGATTTAGTATAGAGGGTTATTTTGTGGAACGTACTAGAAAAGAAGAGTTAAAGAAAGAGTTAGAGGCAGGGTTTGAATTATTAAAAATTAAAGAGCTAATATTAAAAAACGGTAAATGATAAGAAGACCTAATAAAGACTCATATAAAACACCAAGTGATAATGTTCCTAGAAATAGCAAAAGAGCTTGTTTATGTAAAGACGAAAACACATATAGTAGGAAGTGTTGCGACGGAAGTCTATGGGCACAAGGTATAGGTAAAACTAGAGCCTCATAATGAAAATGCAAAATAAATAATTAAAACGTTATAATAATATGGAAAGCCGAGTTAAAGCAATACTGGATAAAATAAGTAAAAAAAGAACAAAAGGAGTTAATTTGTCATTAATATCTGATTATGAAACTCTTTTTGACGAGGCTCTAGAACTTGATAGATCTATGACATCTAGTTTAGATTTATTAAATGAAAAAGCTGAGGGTATACAAAACGAAGTGTATGCTTTTGAAATGTTATATAATAGTATTCTGGATTTAGAAATGGATATAGAAGTTAAATATAGCAGACTTGCAGACGTTATGCAAGAAGTTGAAAAGAGAGCAGAAGAATTAGGTGCAGCTCCTTTTGAGTTTATGCCAAACTATCAAGAAGCGGTTGATATATTAGATACACAGTTTGTTGGAAAATATCAAGAATACGATTCAGATACAAATTCTTTAATATCTAGACTAGATTTATAAAATATAATATATGGAAAGTAGATTTAAAACAATATTAGGTAAAATAAGTAAACCAGTAAAAACACATCTAAGTTTAACTGATGACTTAAAAGAATGGAACGACTTTAATGGTCTAGACCAACTAGCTTTTAAAGAAATTAGATTGGTTGCTCAGGCAATTTCAGAGGCTAGTATAGCTTTAGATCAATTTGAAGATGCCAATTTAAGAGCAGAAGAAGCGTATGAAGAACTTTTTAGCTATATGAACTCAGACGTTTTAAGAGGATTGTTAAGTGACGGTATTGACCTTATGGGTAACTTTGAAGTATTATCAGATGAGTTAGGGGTAGATCCTAACACAAGCGAAGCATATACAACAGTTAGGGAACAAACAATAACAGACTACCCAGAGTTAATTGGAGAAACAGAAGAAGTAGAACGAAATGCAGACAGATATTTTAGTAGAACATCTGGTTTATAAAGATTAATTAATAATAAATAAGTAATATGAAAACAACAGAAATGTTAAGTAAAATCAAGTCGTTACTTAATGCTAATGTAAATTTAGCAGAAATGTTGCTAGACAATGGCACTGTTTTAGAAGCTGAGAGCTTTGCAGCAGGACAGTCAGTGTTTATTAAGACAGACGATGAGAAAGTAGCACTGCCTATTGGAGAGTACAAACTAGAAGACGGAAGATCTTTAGTGGTAGAAGAAGAGGGAGTTATTGCATCTATTGGAGAAGCACCTGCTGATGAAGTAGCTGTTGAAGCAGAAGATGAAGTAATTGAAACGGAAGTACCAGAAGAGGTTGCACCAGAAGTAGCAGCTATTGTTGAGGCAGTAGTAGATGTAATTGCTCCAGTAATTGAAGAAGTAAAAGAAGAGCTTGAAAAGTTAAAAAAGAAGCTCGAAGATATGGAGCCAAAAAAAGAAGACAAAAAAGACGAAAAGAAAAAAGAAGAGATGTCTAGAAAATTTAAGCACAGTCCAGAAAGAAAGTCTGCAAAAAAACAGACTGTAAAAATGGCTGAGAACAGACCTATGACAACTATGGATAGAGTATTAAATAAATTAAATAACAGATAAAATGAGCAGTTTAAACACACCAATCACAACAACTTACGCAGGGGAGTTTGCAAAAGAATATATAGCAGCAGCCTTGTTGAGTGGAAACACACTAGCTAATGGTGGAATCACTATTAAGCCGAACATTAAGTACAAAGAAGTAATCAAAAAATTGGCAGTAGGATCTATTATAGGTAATGCAGCTTGTGATTTTGATGATCCAGTAACAGCAAACACTATTGCATTAACTGAGAGAATTATTGAGCCAGAAGAGTTCCAAGTAAATTTAGAGCTATGTAAGAAAGATTTTCGTAGAGACTGGGAAGCGGTACAAATGGGTATTTCTGTATACGATAATTTACCACCTGCTTTTTCAGATTATTTAATTGCATATGTAGCTGCTAAAGTAGCTGAGAAAACAGAGCAAAACATCTGGAGAGGAGTAAATGCTGTAGCAGGAGAATTTGATGGCTTTGAAGTTTTATGGGCAGGAGATGCTGATGTAATTGACGTAGCAGGAGCAGGAGCGGTAACAGCAGCAAACGTATTAGATAAATTAGGAGACACAGTAGATGCCTGTCCTAATGCTATTTATGGAACAGAAGATTTAACGCTATATATATCACAAAATGTAGCAAAACACTATGTAAGAGCCTTAGGTGGATTTGGAGCAGCAGGTTTAGGTGCAGCAGGTACAGATAGTAAAGGATCTCAGTGGTATACAAACGGACAATTAACATTTGACGGTATTCCAATTTTTGTTGCTAATGGATTAAGCAATAGTAATATGGCTTTAGCTCAGAAATCAAACTTATTTTTTGGAACTGGTTTATTATCTGATGCAAATGAAGTGAAAGTGCTTGATATGTCAGATTTAGACGGATCACAAAACGTAAGAATGGTAATGAGATTTACCGCAGCAGTGCAGTATGGTCTTGGATCAGAAATCGTTTGGTACAACGGATAGTAGAATAATTAATTAACTATATTAAGGGGTGGGTAATATTGCCTACCCTTTTTTATTAAAAAAAATAAAATATGAGCTGTAATTTAACAACTGGAAGAAAGTTATCTTGTAACGACAGTGTAGGTGGTATAAAAGCGGTATACTTTGCTGAGTACGGAACTATGGGAGCTTTGTCTATTACTGCAGGAGAAGTAACTGCATTTGGTGGAAACCCAGACTTTTACGAATTTGATGTAAGAGGTGGTCAGTCTTCACTAGAACAGACAATAACTGGAAGCAAAGATAATGGTACTGTCTTTTATGAGCAAACTGTAAATGTAACATTGCAAAAATTAGATAGATTATCACAAGAAGAAATTATTAAAATTGCGAAAGCTAGACCTCACGTGGTGGTTAAAACTTTCAATGACCAATACTTAATGGTAGGTGCTGTAAGCGGAGCTGATTGTACTGGTGGTACTATTGTAACTGGAGCTGCTATGGGAGACTTAAGTGGGTTTACATTAGTAATGAGTGGAATGGAAGTATTACCTGCGTTTTTTGT
>Ga0209336_10000425_pt1 | contig 21910 bp, 24 predicted proteins | sample LinPmetageLP32_FD_184042 | JGI IMG/M metagenome (GOLD analysis project Ga0209336, IMG submission 184042) | Marine viral communities from the Pacific Ocean - LP-32 (SPAdes) (version 2) | ecosystem: Environmental > Aquatic > Marine > Oceanic | place: Pacific Ocean | collected 2009-08-23
TAATGAAACGACTATTAGTAATAGACGGCTTAAATCTGCTGTTTAGAAATTATATTGTAAATCCGAGTTTGTCAACCAATGGGCAGCCAATCGGCGGTCTTAAGGGCTTTCTCCAATCTATCCAAAAGCTTGTCCGAGAGACAAAGCCAGACGAAATTGTTATTTGTTGGGATGGTGAGGGCGGCTCACAAAGGCGCAAGTCAAAAAATAAAGGTTATAAAGAAGGCAGAAAGCCAATTCGTCTTAATCGCGACATTCGCAACCTTTCAGAAAATGAAGAAGTCTCAAACAAGATTTGGCAACAAACGCGACTTGTAGAGTTTCTGAATGAACTGCCAATGATACAACTTATGTTGCCAGCAGTCGAGGCAGACGATATTATTAGTGTGGTTGTACAACATCCGGTTTATGATGGGTGGCAAAAAGTAATTGTTTCCTCAGACAAAGATTTCTTTCAGTTGTGTGATGGAGAAACACTTGTTTTAAGACCAATCCAAAAACAAATTATAAGTGAGAAAACTCTTATAGAAGAATATGGTATTCATCCTAAAAACTTTGCCCTTGCAAGAGCAATTGTTGGTGACAAATCAGACAACCTTCCAGGCGTCGGTGGTATTGGACTTCCGACCATTAAAAAGAGGTTTCCTTTCTTGAGTGAGGACAACGGCTATAATATTGAAACTATAGTCTCTTACTGTGCCAATCAGGAAAGCAAAGTAAAAGCTTTCTCAAATATTTTAGAAAAACAAAGTGTTATTGAGGAGAATTACCAACTGATGCAGCTTTATGCCCCCTCTTTGAGCGTTCAAGGTAAGCAAAAGATTAATTTTGCCCTTGAGAACTTCGAGCCAGAATTTGCAAAAACCAATATTAAGGCAATGATGATTGAAGATGGCTTTGGTGTTATTAATTTTGTTGATTTGTTTGCCGCAATGAATAAGATAGTTGCTGATTCTAAGTTATAAAACTATTTATAATATGCGATTATTTAAAAACTGGGCAAAAACCTTTGGGGAGACAACAATTCAGTCTCCAAATTCCGAAATGCTCGTCGGAAATTTTAAGAAATATTTAAAAGAACAAACTGATCCTGAATCTGTAGATCTTTCAAGTTTTGAGATCCATGAGGAATTGGACCAGGATTTTTGGAACCAGAAAGATGATAAATTAGATCCGGTAATCCGTGAAAAGCTTTTAGTTATTGCTAATGACTTTTGGAGTTCCCTTGAGGTTGGCGATGCTGAATATCAAGATATCACTTTTACAGGCTCCCTCGCGGCATATAACTATTCTCGTTTTTCGGATGTAGATTTGCACATCCTTGTAGACTTCAAGGATGTTGATGATAAGGTTGAATTGGTTCGCGAATATTTTAACGCAATGAAATCCATATGGAACCGACTTCACGATATTATTATCAAGGGCTATGAAGTTGAGATTTATGTTCAGGATGTAAATGATCCTCACGAAGCACAGGGGCTTTATTCTGTCCTAAATAACGAATGGATTAAAAAGCCCACTTTTGAGCAGAAAGATTTTGATAGAGATAATATTAAAAAGAAAGCCGCCTCAATTATGGATCAAGTAGATCGCTTAGACAACATTATTGATGATGGAAAATATGAAGAGGCTGAAAAGTACGCCGCTAAGATAAAACAAAAAATCCAGAAAATGAGAAAGACAGGATTGGAAACAATCGGTGCATATTCTGTCGAAAACCTCGCATTTAAAGTTTTGAGACGAAATGACTACCTTGAGAAGTTATCAAACGCTAAGCGAAAAGCTTACGATAAAATGTTGTCATTGAAAGAGCAGCGATCTCAATAACATATGTTTTGCCTTAAATAAATTCCAAAAATAGATTGGATTTTTTAAATCAAGTTTCCTATATACGAATGGATGGGACTAAAACCTATTGATTCACTCTTGTAGTGGATCTTTAAGTGCATATCCTCGTCTACATAATATACTATCAATATAGGAGATATAAATAATTATGGCTATTACTTCATGTAACGCCCTCACGGGCAAACATATCAGCATGAGGTCCGAATTCAATTCGGGCTCGCTCTTGTCTGGTCAATTAAAAGTTCAAGACGCGCCAGCGCTTGGCTTCTGGGCTTCTTCTGGCTCTCTAGACGCTGCTCTCGCTGGCACCGTTAACGCTATCGGATTCGTTTCTGGAAACCTTGTTTCTGAAGTTTCCGTCGCTTTGGCAGGTCGCTCTGCGATTCAGTCTGACGTTGACGCTAACCAAGTTGTCACAGATGCTGTGAAAACTTCCTTGGGTGGACTTGTAAACGGCTCCGGCGTTTACCAAGCTTTCTCAGGCACAAACTACATCGATGGCAACGCTTCGGTTCACGCCGATCTTTCAGATCTTGATGCTGCTATCGCTGCTGTTCAATCTGATGTCAATCAGAATGAAAGTGACGCTGACAGTGCAATCGCTGCTGTTCAATCCGATGTTAACGCTAACGAAGTTGTTACAGACGCTGCAATGACCGCCATGGGTGGAATTCTCAACGGTTCTGGTGTTTACCAAGCTTTCTCTGGAAAGAACTACATCAACAGTAACGCTTCTGTTCACGCTGATCTTGTCGATCTTGATGCTGCTATTAAGATTCAAGAACTTGCTATCGTTAGTCGCGAAGCTGCAATTTCTGCTTCTTACATCGCACAAATCGGTGCTACCAGAGCTTCCGTTATTTCTGCGGTTTTGGACGGAGCGCCTGATGCTCTTGACACTCTTAACGAGTTAGCTGCTGCTCTCGGTGATGATGCTAACTATGCTACCACTATCACAAATGCTCTCGCTGCAAAGCAAACTGAGATTGACGCTTTAGAGACTTCTCTTGGTGGACTTGTAAACGCTTCTGGTGTTTACCAAGCTTTCTCGGGCAAAACCTACATCAACGGTAACGGTAGTGTGACCGAAGATCTTTCAGATCTTGACGCCGCCCTCGCGCTGGTCCAAGCTGATGTCAATCAAAACGAAAGTGATGCAGACGCTGGTCTTACTGCTAAGCAAGTAGTCCTTGACAAACACGAGGCTGCAATGGGTGCTGTGTTTTCTGCCGGTGGTGACTACGTTGCCCACTCAGGTAAAAACTACATCAACGCAAACGCTAGTGTAACCGCAGATCTTATTGATCTTGACCAAGCTATCAAAGACAGAGCAGACGGACTTGCTACTCTTGAAGGACACCTTGATAACTCAAATGGTTTCCGCGTGACCTCCGCAGCCGGTAACTACCGCATGTCTTGGGGTACCAACAAACCACAAATGACCATGACGCTCAATGCTGATGGTACTACTATTGACGTTTGTTTCGATAGAGGTGCTTGATTAATTAATTAATCTAAACCCGGTATTTAATACCAACTCTTGGAGGGGTGGGCAACCACCCCTCCATTTTCTTTTTCATTATCATAAATAAAATACTATTTATTGATATGGGATTTATATTAAGAATAATTCCTATTTTAAATTAAAAAAACATATGAAATGGAGTTATAATATGGAAGAGAGAGAAGATATAAGATTTTCTGTTCGAAAGTCTGACAGAAAAAAGATGATTCAAAGTTTTCTTGCAATGGCTGTTGGGAACTTTGATGCGGCAGCAAGGGAAGCAGTTGTGGAAACAAGTAAATCAATTCTTGAAAATGAGCCTAAGATCGCAATGAAAAGTATTGAGGGATATTTAGACACCATTTCAGAATATCAACAAGCTTTGGAAGATATTTATAAACTTGTTGAAGAGCATATGTTTCTTGACTCTAAAAAAACTCATTTAAATTTTAAAGCAGGTGAAAAAATGAAGATGACAGAGTTCAACGAAGCTATAAATGAGCAAACTGCAAAAGATAACGAAGATAGAGAAAAGATTAAACAAAGAATAGAACAGGAAGAATAATGTCAACATTTAACTCATATCAGTCGGGATTACACAATGTTGGCTCATTCCAAGTTAGCTCTATACCATGGGCAAGCGCCTCTATCGCGGTTGCTCCTCTTACTGAACCACCCACAGCTTCAGTTACTGCTCTTGGACCAGTGACCGAAATTGAATTTTGGAAAGTTTCAAAGTTCGTAATTGTTAAAAATGAAATCGCTGTTGATGATATACCAAAGCCGATACGTCTTGGATTTTCAGTTCTTGGTGTGAAGGAAGACAACTATATTCTTCTTGAAAATGATGAAAGCTTTTCAGCAGATTACAAAATAACTCGCCTATATTTAATGGCGAACCAAACAGCTTCAACCAGCGCGTCAGTTTATGCTGGATTGACAGGCATACCAGAGGGTCGATTAACCCACAATTGGTCCGGCTCAGCAGGTGTTGGATAAATGGGGTCAATTGGTGGTAAATTTCCCAGAGGATATCTACGAAAATTAAGTAGCGACTTCGAAGATACCAAGCAGGCTGCGATTACTGCCTCCATGGAGGATGCCCAATCAAAGATGGATGTGTTATCATCCTCTTTTGGAACAGAGTTTGAGTTCTTTGATAATCAGTTAACAAATGTTTCTTCATCCTTCGCGGACGATTTCAAGGGCTTTGACACTAAAATTACAAATGTCTCCTCTTCCTTTAAAACAGAATTTGGCGTTTTCGATCTTAAGATTACAAGTGTCTCTTCTTCATTTAAAACAGAATTTGAGGACTTTGACACTCAGTTAACAAATGTTAGCTCCTCCTTTGCGGACGACTTCAAGGGCTTTGACACTCAATTAACAAATGTTAGCTCTTCCTTTAAAACAGAGTTTGAGAGCTTTGACACTCAATTAACAAATGTTTCTTCTTCCTTTAAGACAGAGTTCGAGGGCTTTGACACTCAATTAACAAATGTTAGCTCTTCCTTTAAAACAGAGTTTGAGAGCTTTGATACTAAGATTACAAATGTTTCTTCTTCATTTTCAGGATCGATGGCAGAGATAGATAATAAAGTAGAAAATGTCAGCGGCTCTGTTGCCAGTGGTTCCAATGGTTCCAATGGGACCGGATCGGCTTCGGGTACTGGTAATTTTGATATCTTGACAATTACTTCACCAACTGGTCAAAAATATCAGATTTGTATTGATGACGAGGGAATACCTAGTTTCAAAAAAGTTCTGAATACGCCTTATTACGGACCAGACCCCTGTTTGACTGGCAGCCTTTAACCAAGACTATATTATTTAAAAAAACTTCTTGACTTTTAGTTCAAAGTAAGTTAAATTAGATATAACAATAATTAAATAACGGATGTATATTTGAATTCCCAAGAGCAAGCTAGCTTTAGCCGTTACGGTAAGACCTTTCAAGAGGGTCTTGCCGCTCTAATTCTTGAAGACCGCGCTTTTTCTGATCAGATTCAGGAAGTGCTTGAAACAGAATATTTTGAACTTAAATATCTACAAGTATTTGTTGATAAAGTGTTTGGGTATAAACAAAAGTACAATGTTCACCCCACTTCTAATATTATTACAACTATTCTCCGCACAGACTTGGAGAGTGAAACTGATGCCCTTAAGAAGCAGACAAGAGACTTCTTTGCCAGAATCTATAATACTGAAATCAGAGATGCAGAGTTTGTAAAAAACACTTCACTTGATTTTTGTCGCAAACAAGTGCTTAAATCTGCGATGATTAAGTCTGTCTCTCTGCTCAAATCTTCTTCTTTTGATGAAATTTCTAAAGTAATTAATGATGCTTTGAAACTGGGTAGCGACTCTGACTTTGGATACGATTACATCCAAGATTTCGAAAAACGCTTTGAGTTAAAGGCGAGAGATCCGATTAGCACTGGCTGGGATGAAGTAGATAAACTCTGTAAAGGTGGAATTGGAAAAGGTGAGTTAGGGGTTGTGATTGCTCCAACGGGAGCCGGTAAATCAATGGTTCTTGTGCATTTGGGCACTCAGGCGATGAAAATGGGCAAAACCGTTGTTCACTATACTTTGGAGCTTCAGGACACCAGTATTGGTATACGATATGATAGCTGTCTCACTGGAGTGCCACTTTCGGAACTACATTCTATGAAAGAGATGATATATGAAAGCGTTCAAGATGTAGAGGGAAGACTAATTATTAAAGAATATCCTACAAAGTCTGCCTCTCCACAAACTCTGAAAAATCATCTTGAAAAATTAAAACAAAAAGATATAAAAGTTGACATGATTCTGATAGACTATGGAGACTTGTTAAAGCCAACAGTAGTTACGAGAGAAAAGAGACACGACTTGGAATCGATTTATGAAGAGTTGCGAGCCATTGCACAAGAGAATAAATGTCCAGTTTGGACCGCTTCTCAAACTAACCGATCAGGGTTGAATGCCGAGGTCGTGACTTTGGAGGCGATCTCTGAGGCATACAGTAAGTGTTTTGTCGCTGACTTTATTTGCTCAGTGTCCAGAACAATTGACGATAAGAATAATAATACGGGACGACTGTTTGTCGCCAAAAATAGATTTGGTCCAGATGGGCTTGTATATCCAGCCAAAATGGACTTAAGTAGAGTTAAGATTGAGGTGCTTCCATCTACGGGTGAGACAATTGGAGAAATTCAGGTGAATGCCGCCAAACAACAATCTGAAAAATTAAAAGAGAAGTATAGAAAATTTAAGGACGGGAAAATAAATTGAGTACGGAAGTAAAAGAATATTTTAATGGTGACGACCTTGCTGCTAATGTTTGGACAACCAAGTATGCACTAAAAGACAATAATGGCACCATAGAGGAACAAACACCAGATGACATGCATCGCCGACTTGCCTCTGAGTTTGCCCGCATGGAGGACAAGTTTGGAGGTCCAAATTCTCTCTCTGAAGAACAGATTTACAAGCTTTTAAAAGACTTTAAATACATTGTGCCACAGGGATCCCCTATGATGGGCATCGGAAACAATTATGTAAATGTCTCCCTATCAAATTGTGTTGTTGTTGCTTCGCCTATTGATAACATTTCTTCTATTATTGATTCTGGTAAGAATCTCGCAAACCTCTTTAAGCGTCGTTGTGGCGTAGGACTTGACATTAGCGAATTACGCCCCGAAGGCACTCCTGTAAACAATTCCGCTGGCACCACTACAGGCGCTTGGAGCTTTGCCGATCTTTATTCATATGTTTGTCGTATGATTGGTCAAAACGGACGCCGTGGTGCGCTTATGATTTCCATGGATGTGCGACATCCTGATATTGAAAAATTCGTGACAATGAAGCACGATTTAACCAAAGTTACAGGAGCAAACATTTCAGTTAAGATCTCTGATGACTTTATGGAGGCAGTTCAGAATAATGAACAATTTACTCTTCGCTTTCCCGTTAATTCTGATAAACCTAAATATACTCGTGATGTGGACGCTGCTCAAATCTGGCGAAAAATAGTAGATTCAGCTACCAAGACAGCAGAGCCGGGACTATTAATGTGGGGCAATATTGAAAAATACCTTCCCGCAGAGGCATATGCAGACGACGGCTTTAAAACAATTTGCACAAATCCCTGTGGAGAGATACCACTTTCGGCATACGATTCTTGCCGTCTTATTTCTGTTAACCTTAAAAACTTTGTGAAAAACCAATTTAAGAAAGATGCTTACTTCGATTTTGACCATTTTAGTCAAGTTGCATCCACGGCAATGCGGCTCTCCGACGATCTGGTTGAGCTTGAGCTTGAAAAACTGGAAAACATCATTTCTTGTTGTGACACTGCTGATGAAAAAGAATTGTGGCAGAATCTACGGACAGCTTGTATTAATGGTCGCCGCACCGGACTTGGAACCCATGGATTAGCTGATGCGATTGCATGTCTTTCACTCGCATATGATTCAGACGAGGCGATTAACACTATTGATAAAATCTACGAGACACTAAAAGTTTCAGCATATACAGAAAGTGTACACCTATCAGAGGAGCGAGGCTCTTTTCCTGTTTTTAATTGGGAGAAGGAAAAAAATAATGAGTTTATTAAGTCGCTGCCAAAAGAGTTACAAATGCTTATTGCCCAACATGGACGCCGTAATATCTCAATTCTGACAAATGCTCCAACTGGATCTGTTTCTATTATGTCCCAAACCAGTTCCGGTATTGAACCAGTGTTTCGAAATTCTTATACACGACGACGTAAGCTTTCTCATAACGAAACTGATATAGAAGCAGACTTTGTTGATGATTTGGGAGACAGATGGACTGAATATGAGGTTTTCCACCACAATGTTCGGGAATATCTCAACTCTTTCAACACTGATGAGGTTCCCGCTTTTTTCACCGAGTCCGATCAAATTGATTGGGAAAGCCGCGTTAAGATTCAAGCCACCATTCAGAAGCATATCGACCATTCAATTAGTTCTACAATTAATCTTCCAAAAGGCACTGATCCAGAGGTGGTTTCACGACTTTATATGTTGGGCTGGAAACTTGGATTAAAGGGAATTACTGTTTATGTTGATGGTTCGCGAACTGGTGTCTTAGTTACTAACCAAGAAGGAAGAAAAGAAAGTTTTCCTCAACACCAAGCCTCAAAACGCCCTTCAGAGTTACCCTGTAGCATCCACCACACAACTATTCAGGGAGAGAAGTGGATTATTTTAGTAGGCATGCTTGACGACAAACCTTACGAAGTTATGGGGGGTCTATCAAACTTAATTGAGATCCCTACAAAACATACTGAAGGCATTCTTGTAAAGCACCCTCGAAAAACAAAGAATTCTGTTTATGACTTGCGTGTTGGTAAGAATGGTGATACAATTGTTGTAAAGGATCTTGTCAAAGTCTTTGATAATCCAAACTACGCAGCCTTTACTCGCCTTATCTCACTTTCGCTACGACATGGAGCAAACATTCAATATGTTGTTGAGCAAATGCAAAAAGATCGAGACAGTGATATGTTCTCATTCGCCAAGTGTGTCGCGAGAGTTCTTAAAAACTATATTATTGACGGATCCGAAGGGAGCGATAAGATCTGCACTGAATGTGGTGCCGATGGGCTTGTCTATATTGAGGGATGCTTAACTTGCCGCGATTGCGGCTACGCCAAGTGCGGATAAAGAACTAAAGGAAAAAACAATGCTACAACCATTTAATAGACATATTCTGATTACGCCAGAATACATAGAAAGGGAAAAGAAAAAACAACAATCATCAGTTTTACTACCCGAGGATTATACGAAAGTAGAAGGAAAATACTGTTCAGCAGTTGTTCATGGAAGCGCACCAGATTGCCGTTTTGATAATCTGGCTGCCGGAAGTCGCGTCCTTGTTGATCGATCAATGATTGAAGAAGTTGAACACAACGGTGAAACACATCATCTTATTTTAGACAATTATGTCATAGCACAAATTACGGAGAATTAATATGGCGCACCATTATGGTGAGTATGCTGGCTTGGAAATCCCAACGCCAAAAACAAGAAAGACAATTATGGTTTCAGGTGGATTTGATCCTATCCACTTTGGGCACTGCCGAATGATACAAGAGGCAGCGAAACACGGGGAGCTAATTGTAGTCGCCAACTCAGACGACTGGTTGAAGCGTAAAAAGGGGTTTGCATTTATGCCATTTAAAGAGAGAGCCGAAATTATCTCCTATATGAAAGGGGTTCATACAGTTGTAGAAGCAGATGACGACGACGGTACTATCTGCGAAACTTTAAGAAAATACAAGCCAGATATTTTTGCCAACGGCGGAGATAGAACTGTTGGAAATACCCCGGAAATGAAAGTTTGTGAGGAGCTTGGCATAACGATGCTCTGGGGTGTCGGTGGTGGAAAAATCCAAAGTAGCAGCGACTTGGTTACAAATGCTCAGGCAGAAGAGAAAGTTCATGCCGTCGAATGATGAAATATAATAAAATAGTTATTGGATGTACATTAAGTTCTGTTCTATATTCATTTTATAATCAGATACCGCTGATCTTTGTTGAGAAGCAAAATATACATCCATTCAACTTTTTTGAACCAGGGACAGATTTAAGCCTACTAAAGATTGAACCTTCATACTCTCTTAAAAAGCCAGATGGACAGAAAGTAGCCTTTGGAGTGCCAAGACAAAAGGTTTACGACAAAATAATAGCGCTATTGTCCTTATCAGGACTTGTTCCTTTCTCGCACTTATCGAAAGCATTAACAGTCCAAGATAAAAGCCTTAAAATTATAACACAAGGCAACAAAGTATTTAATGTTGGTTATGAGAGTTTGATAGTTTTTGATGACAAGGGAGTAAGCGGACTTCCTTCAATTGTTCGGGAAAATAAAGAGCAGCCAAGACAGGTCATAGATTGGTTCGAGGTTAATAAGGGTGGCATCCATGATGTTGATTATATTCAGACTGACGATGAGTTCGTTAAAGAAATATTTTTCTATCCATCACAAAGAGCCACTAATAGTCCAGACAAAAAGGACTTATTGGCAGTATCTTATTTAACCCATCAGCAAGCAACCCGTGATTATCAATATTCAGATACCTATTCTCGCTTTAAGGTGTTGAGATGTATAAAGGAAGCGGGAATCAGAGGCTCAAAAAATGGCAAAAATCCAAACTATCCAGATCGCTCTACAGAACCTTTTAAGTGGCTTTCTCCAAGAATTAAATTAATGAAAAGAGAAATTATGTCCCCATCCATGGCAAAATATAAAAACACCAAAAATATTAAATTTTGCTATGACACGCCAGAAAGTATAATCGCTAAAAATGTAATAAAAATAAATGCTTATAGCACAAAATTATTAAATGCTCTATAATGGAACAAAAGGCAGTAAATAAAACCGCTTTTCATCTTGCGGGCATAATCCCAGTCGCCGGTCATAAAAAGGACTTTGGTTTTGAGTGGGATAATGTGTTAATGCCGATAGCAGAAAATTATACTGCTATCGAGCGCTCTGTTATGGAATGTGCTTACGCTGGCTGTGAAACAATATGGATTGTTTGTAACAATGATATTCAACCACTACTACGCCACAGGATAGGGGAGATGGTACAAGACCCAATCTGGTATGGGCGGATTTTGGCAGCACACCCAGAAGAACATAGAAAACAAATACCAATATACTATATACCAATCCACCCAAAGGACAGAGACAGAGTTGATTGTTATGCTTGGAGCATTCTACACGGAGCGAATACGGCTTATTGGGTTAGTAAACAAATGAGTAAATGGGTGACACCAGATAAATATTATGTTTCTTTCCCGCTTGCCATATATCCTGAAGATTCTCCGAGACAATATCGATCTTTAATTTCTAATGACAACAACTTCTTTTTGTGTTATAATGGTAAGACCGTAAAGGATGGAGAGTATCTTGGGTTCTCATTTGGACCCGAAGACTTCATTAAGAGCAGGCAGGTAATTAGAAAAGAGGGAACAAAAGAATGGAAAAACTCAGGGAATGAAATACCAACCGAAAAGCTACCATTTGAAAAAAGATGGTCAGGACGTTATTTTTCCCTTGACAAAGTTTTTAAACATGTTATATTAATACAGTCAAACGTGAAAGAGTTGGAGTGGTTCTACGATCTATCCAATTGGGAAAGTTACACCAGCTTTTTTGCATCTGAGTACTCAAAAACAATAAAACGCCCTTACGAGGGTTTAATCAAATACCATGAATGGAATGGTTTAGGAATAGACAAAAATGACAACGAAGACAACAACGACAACAACGAATAACCTTAAGGCTGAAATAGAGGCACTGTCTCAACAACTGGACACTGAACGTGCGAAGACAAAACAATTTGGGACTGTCCTTGGGCAGCTTAGATATCGTGTAATTGAGGTTTTAGACCTTGAGCCCAATGTGCGGACCCAGTTATTGAGCGAAATTGATACTGTTTTTAATCGCGCACTGTAAAGTTTAGAGGAGGGTAAGATGAACGACCAAATACAATCCAGCATTCCATTTGTGGGCTTGCATGCACATAGTGTAGCAGGTTCGCTTTTCGATGCCCTGGGCTATCCGAATGAGCATATGGATTTTTGCTGGCAGAACGGCGGCGATGCGTTGGCACTAACCGATCACGGCAATGCCAATGGTCTTTCTCATCAAGTCCTTCACGCTAAGAAGATGAAAGAAGAGGGCAAAAGTTTTAAGCCTATCTTCGGCACGGAAGCTTATTTTATTCCGTCCATCTCTGAGTGGCGTGAAGAGTATGAGAGAGCCCTTGCGGATAAAAAGCGAGCGAAAACTCTTGGATCTGAGTTGAGTGGCGCTACTGTAGAAGATGAAAACTCCAGTAAAAAAATCCAAAGTGTATTGCGCCGTCGTCGTCATCTTATCCTCCTCGCGCAAAACCAAGTGGGACTTCAGAATATTTTTAAGTTAATTTCTGAGAGTTACAAGAGTGAAAACTTCTATCGTTATCCTCGTATGGATTATGATCTCCTTGCTAAATATAGTGAGGGAGTCATCGCCGCTTCGGCTTGTCTCGGCGGCGTATATTCTGGCAATTACTGGGAAAACCGTGAAGCCGGAGATGAAGCGGTTCTTGAAGCAATGCGAGAGACTACTCGTAAGATGATGAGTATTTTTGGTGATCGCTGGTATGGCGAGTTACAATGGAATAATGTTCCAGAGCAGCATGCTATTAATAAGTTTATTATTCAAATGCATAAAGAGTTCGGCATTAAGTTGATCTCTACTGCTGATAGCCACTATCCAAGTAAAGACGCTTGGAAGGACCGCGAACTTTATAGGCGACTTGGCTGGCTTGGCAAGGCTGCTCCATCTTACGATAGCACTGAACTTCCTGTTGACGTTGATGAAATTGGGTATGAACTTTATCCAAAGAATGGCGATCAAATGTGGGAAAGTTATAAAAAATATTCAGCAGAATGTGGTGTGGAATATGACGATGATTTAGTGTTAGAGTCTATCAAACATACTCACGAAATTGCCCATCAACGCATTGAAGACTTTCTGCCGGATAATACAGTTCGTCTTCCTGACTTTGTTGTTCCTGCTGGATATACGGCTACTCAAGCGCTTATTAATATGTCTCTTGAGGGCTTGCGGGAACACAGCCTACACAAAAACAAAGAGTACACAGAGCGTCTACGTCGTGAGCTTAAGGTTATTGATGAACGAGGGTTTTCAAAGTATTTCTTAACAATGAAGGCTATTGCAGATAGAGCAAACGATTGCATGCTTACGGGTCCAGGTCGTGGCTCAGCCGCTGGCTCACTTGTCGCCTATGCTCTTGGAATTACACAGATTGACCCAATCAAATACGGGCTTCTGTTCTCTCGTTTCCTGCGCTCAGATGCGACCGATTATCCCGATATTGATTACGATGTAGCAGCACCGATGGAGCTTAAAGAACAGCTTATTGAAGAATGGGGTGATACAACTGTTGTTCCAATCTCCAACTGGAATACTCTCCAACTTCGCTCGCTTGTTAAGGATATTTCCAAGTTCTATGGAATTCCTTTTAAAGAGGTCAATGAAGTCACAGGTAAGATGCTATTGGAGGCAACCCCTGCCGCTAAGAAGGCTCATGGAATTAAAGCTGGTGTATATGCCCCAACTTTTGAAGAAGTAAAGTTATACTCACCAACCCTACAAGCATTCTTGAATAAGTACACAAATATTGCCAGTCATATCGATAGGCTATATGGTCAGGTGCGATCCTGCTCTCGTCACGCTGGCGGTGTTGTTGTCGGCGAAAATCTTGATGAATGGATGCCTCTTATCAACTCCAAGGGCATCCGTCAAACGCCTTGGGCAGAGGGGCAAAACGTCCGGCATCTTGAGCCAATGGGTTTTATTAAGTTTGATATTCTTGGGCTTTCTACCTTAGCAATGCTTGACGGCGCAATTCGCCATGTGCTTAAACGACACCATAGTAACCCAGAACCAACCTTTAAAGATGTCAAAGATTACTATAATAAAAATCTGCACCCTGACACGATTGATTTAGATAATCAACAAGTTTACGACAAGATTTTCCAAGAAGGTCGTTGGGCTGGCATATTCCAGTTTACTGAAAAAGGAGCACAGGCTTTTTGTCAGCGGGCAAAACCAACAAGCATTATTGACATATCGGCTATTACTTCTATTTTCCGCCCTGGTCCCTTGTCTGCGAAAGTGGATGATGAGTATGTGGAAGCCAAAAAACATCCACAATATATTAAATATGTACACCCTCTAATTCAAGAAGTTACAGAGGAAACCTACGGCTTTCTTATCTTTCAGGAACAGATTGCCATTCTTGCTCACAAACTTGGAAAAGACCTGTCTCTTGATGAAGGGAATAAACTTCGCAAGTTATTGACCAAGAAGGGAACTGGTAAGGGTCACGAAGCAAAGATGAAGATTCACACCAAGTTTATTAACGGCTGTGTCGAGAAGGGTATCCGACGCGACATTGCTGAAGGTATTTGGGATAAGTTTGAATACTTCTCTGGATATGGTTTTAATAAGTCACACGCTGTTTCTTACTCTATGTTGTCTTATCAATGTGCTTGGTTGGCTCATCACTATCCCGCAGAGTGGATGGCAGCCTTCTTGGACAAGGAACCCGAGAGTAGGAAAGAGAAGGCAATTAATATTGCCAAGGGATTTGGATTCAATATTAAAAAGTTGGATGTGAATACTTCAGGTCGTGTTTGGGAAATCTCCGAAGATGGCAAGACACTTATCCAACCTCTAACCTCTATCAAGGGTCTTGGAGAAGCGGCTATTCAGCAGATTTTAAGTAATCGCCCATTTAATAAAGTTGAGGATTTCATCTTTAATGAAAATATGGTATACTCCAAACTTAATAAGAAGGCACTTGATGTTCTTGTCCGCTCAGGGGCAATGAATAACTTAGTTGATGATAGATTTAGCGGATTGAAACATTTCTGGTCTGCCATCGCCGTTGATCGACCTCGCAAATTAAAGAAGTTCGAGGAAAATCTTGAACTATACCGCCCAGAAGGTAATTTTGATGAAGAGGAGTTAATTCAATATACTGTTGAACTCACGGGGGTGTTTCCGATGAGCGATGTTATGAACGAAGCTATTCTGGATAAACTGGAACAAAGCAGGATTCCTCCCATCGGTGAATTTGATCCCGATTTAAAGGTGACTTGGTTTATTCCTCGCAAGATTACCACGAGAAAAACTAAAAATAATAAAGAATATTGGGTTGTTGAAGTTATCGACGACACCGGCACAACTTCTAATATTAAGTGTTGGGGTGTAAACTCCAAGTTGGATATTCTTTATCTCAATAGACCTTATATGGCGAAGCTTGAATATCATCCCACTTGGGGCTTCAGCACTCGCTCATTGCGACATAATTTTCGATTATTATCGAAATAATTGTTGACATTTAAAGTTAACCCAGTTATAATAGTAAAACATTAAGGAGATTATAATGGATTTATCACTTGTTAGTAACAACGTTGTTGTGGAAGCACAACTTTCTCAAGCGGACGAAGCAAAACGCCAAAAGGTGTTGGAGTATGTTCGTTCACTTAAAGCACTCGAAGAGGCTATTGAGCCTTATGCTGAACAAAAGCGAGAACTTAAGGCAGAGTTTAAAGAGCAGGGATGGCTGTCAGGAGACGAAATTTCTCTTGCTGTAAAAGCTTATCGTATGCTTAAGAAGGACCAAGATATCGACGAACTCGTCGAGATGTTTAACTTCTTGCGAGGTGAGAAGTGATTATTGAATATAATCGAACTCACCCAAATGCACACCCGCCCACCCGTGGCAACCCAAGTGATGCCGGGTTAGATGTATACTTTTCGCCAGCATCGCGAGAGCCTATATCGATCGCTCCAGGCGAAAGTGTTATCTTACCAACAGGGTTGAAGTTCGGCGTACCACACGGATATATGTTGGATGTAAAAAACCGCTCAAGTATCGCCGCTAAACGATCTCTTGTCGTTGGTGCGTGCGTCATTGACTCAGGGTATGACGGAGAGGTGTTCGTGAATCTTCACAACATCGGTAACGATATTCAGGTAGTTAAGCCGCATACAAAGATTGCCCAAGTTGTAATGACGCCGGTAGTTTCGTTCCGAGCACTAGAAACGTCAAACCCAGACCTTTACGGTTGGTATCCTATTACAATTAGCGAGCGAGGCGATGGAGCCTTGGGGAGCACAGGTGAATAGAAAACAAAGACGCGCTAAGGACTCACAAATTAAAAAAGGCGGAAACGAAGAATTAGCAGCCCAAGTTGCTATGTTCGGCAAGCTTCCCGAAGAATGTACTGCTTGTGAGAGCCCCTATGATAAGACAGACAAACAAATGGCAACAACTTGGAGTGTGGTCGTCCGCAAAGAAGACGATGATAATCCAGTTCGGCTTTATTGTCCCGATTGTTGGAATACAGCACAAGAAGTTATTAATAACTTTTTAGATACTATGGAAGAAAAAGATGAATCTTGAAACTCATATCACTTTTGATGATGTTCTGCTTGTGCCTCAATATAGTGACATTAGTTCGCGCTCAGAAGTCACATTAGAATCAGAACTATCAGAAGGAATGAAGCTTCGTGTTCCAATCATCTCTGCACCGATGGATACTGTTTCCGGTCGGCTAATGGCGACCAGGATGGCTGAATTTGGTGGCTTTGGTATTATTCATCGTTATAACACAATTGAAGAACAAGCCTCAGAGGTCGCAACCGCATCAGAAACCGGCTTGAAAAATGTTGGTGCCGCTATCGGAATTACAGGCGACTACATTGAACGTGCTGCTGCTTTAATCAATGCTGGTGCAAGCTGTCTTTGTCTAGATGTAGCCCACGGCGATCATATATTGATGCATGTAGGCGCTCACAATATTGTTGATAAATTCGGAGACAAAGCTCATATTATGGCTGGAAATATTGCCACCTATACAGGTGCTTTGGCACTTGGTCAGATTGGAGTTGATAGTATTCGTGTCGGCATCGGCGGTGGCTCTATCTGTTCCACCCGCATTCAAACGGGACACGGAATGCCCACATTAGCATCTGTTATTGAGTGCGCGAGAGCAAAAGAAAAGTATCCCAATATTAAAATTGTTGCTGATGGTGGAATCAAAACATCCGGTGATATGGTCAAGGCACTCGCAGCAGGTGCTGACTTTGTAATGGTCGGATCGCTTCTGGCTGGAACATCCGAGGCTCCAGGTGAAATTATTTATAAAGACGGGGAAAGATTTAAATCTTATCGTGGAATGGCTAGCAAAGATGCTCAAATGGACTGGCGAGGTAAAACCTCTTCTCTTGAAGGTATTGCAACAGTAGTTCCTTATAAGGGTCAGATTTTTCCGATTCTTGAGAGTATTGAAAATGGTATTCGCAGCGGACTTTCATATTCTGGTGCTCGCAACCTACAAGAGCTTCGCGAAAACGCACGCTTTATTCGCCAGACCGCTTCAGGTCTTGCCGAAAGCAATACCCATATTATGTGGAGGTATTAATGCCAAAAAAACAATGGGATGAAAAAGGCGAGAAAATACAAACTTATCTCCCCCAGTCTCAAAAAGTTGATTTGAAAATTAAACTTCATCATCACGGCTTAACACAAGCAGGTTTCCTGCGAGGCGTTATTAAATCTTTTATAGAAGAAGACCTTAAATTTATGGAGTGGTTCGATACATGGAAATTACGAAATAGTAAAGTTAAGTCCTCAAAAAGACACGCTAAATCAGACAGCTTGAGAAAACAGGGAAGTGAACTTTCCTCAGTGTTCGGAATTAATGAAGGCGAGTTAGAAGACATTTTTGACGTAATTGCACAAGAGCACCCAGAGCTATGATTGAATGTGCTCAAAAGTGTCGAGAGTTAGACGTATCTTGTCCCGTTACAGAATGTCGTTCTTGGATTAATTATGAAGAAGATTTAAACTGTACAAATATCGCAATTGATAAGAATGGAACAATGAAATTAAGGCAAATTGCAGAAAGATTGGGGCTAACTCCCGCAAGAGTTCAGCAGATAGAAAAGGGCGCTTTAGCCAAGTTAAATAAAGTAATGTGAATTTTTGTTCTTTTCGCCGTGTAGCTATCTAATTATATATGATTATTTTGCACACAAATAAATCATTTAGGAGATACAATTATGAGCAAAAAGAAACTTTTATCGGAAGCGCAGATTAGACGCTTTCAAGGTCTTGCCGGACTTCCATCCATTGGCGAAGTAAGTTTTTCCCCATTTAGAAAGGAAGAAGCAAACATCGATGAGATGGGTGATGGATACATGGGTGATCGGCACGACGAAGAAGAACCAGAGCTTCCAGGCGACGAAGGTCCAGTGGATGATATGGGCATGGGTGCTGAAGAGCCGGGTGAAGAAGAGATGGGCGCTGAATTGGAACTTTCCGATGAAGGAGGTGATGATTTAGACTTAAGCCCAGAACAAAAAGAAAGCCTCGCGGCTGACATTGTTCGCGCTGTAGCTCAAGAGCTTGGCAGTGCCCTTAACCTCGATGAACCTATTCAGGTTGATGTCGAGGATGAAGCTGGTGAAATGGACCTCGGTGGAGAGATGGATCTTGAACTTGGTGATGAGCCTGCCGATGAACTCGGTGGCGACCTTGATGGAGAGCCTCCTGCACCCGAAGACGAATTAGCCCTCGAAGAGGGTGAACATGAAGAAAAAAAAGAAGACAAAGACGAAGACGCTGTTGAAGAGGGTCTTGATGACGAAGCAATCGTAAACGAAGTACTTCGTCGAGTTGTTGCCAGACTTACTAATAAGTAAGGCATACAAACAAATCTCCTAGAATTGATAAAAGCCGTGGAATTCCCACGGCTTTTATGTTATAATAGATCTAATTAATAATGAACTCACCAAAGTTAAGTCGAAAAAACAATGCTAATTCATGAACTTAGAAAATTAATTCAAGAAATTAAACTTCAAGAAGCTCTTCAAAAAGGGCTTAAAGAAGTTGAACATCCATTTAAGGCGTTCTTCATTTTGGGACCAGCAGGTTCTGGAAAGACTTTTATTAAGGACGCTGCGCTAAACTTACCAGAAGGGTTTGTCTCAATCAATACAGACGAACCTGTTGAAAAAGTCTTCCCAAAGTTTGGCTTATCTCTCAAATTTGACGAAGGCGACGTTGACAAAAAACAAGAAGTAAGAAAACTTCTTCAGCAAGCAATCTCCGATAAGGAGAAGCGCAAGATTAATCAAGCACTTCCTATTCTTTTTGATACAACAGGTGAGAATACGAACAAAATTAAAAAGATGATTCGTGCGCTCATTAGCGTTGGCTACGATGTCGCCATCTTTATGGTTAATGTACCTCCTGATTATTCGGTTGAAGAGGACATAGCCAGAGGTAAGCGTGGAGGTCGAGCCGTTGGTCCAAAACGAACAAGAGCAATTGCCAACAATTATCAAAAGAATGTCGTGAGCCCAAGTGCATACGCACAAATGGAAGGGGAACGAGGTGTTACGATCTTAGCACAAAACCCCTACCCAAATCTTTTTGATCTTCGCGACGGCTCGCTCCGTCCCGATTTTGATTCAAGTGTGTTACAAGATAGGACTCTTGAACTAAAAGACCCAGAAGGAAATAAATCCGACTCTATGAGAAATCCTTTTAAAGGCGTCACTTGGGAGTATGCTGAAGATATTCTAAAAGAGGCGAGAAGCAATTTACAGCAATGGCTGTCTGACAGAACTCCCATAAACTCCACAGGAAAGCAGGTTCTTGAAGCCCTTGAGTATATCCAAGATCAAGGCATTGCCGACTATGGTGATCAGATCACAGATCTCTTTGCGTATGCAACATGGGCTGGTGAAAACGAGAAAGAAATTCCAGACTCAGTAGAAAACGCACTACAGATTGTTTTTGATATTGATACATACCAAAAGAAAGTGTCAGCGACAACCGCAAAAGATAAATACCCAACGAATCCAATGAAAGTCAAGACCGCCAAAGGAGAGAAAGAAGTTCCACCAGAACTTCTCCCGAAATTCGGTCAGAAAGGGGCTCCAACAATTCAACAATTAACACGCGAACAGCTACAGGCTCTTGTTAATAGTTTTAATAATAAAAATAAAACTTGACAACCATCTCAAAATTTGTTATATTAGTAATACCATAAAAGGAGTACATTGTGAAAGCATGGGCTTGGAGAATTGAGACAGATGATGATAACGCGAGTTATCGCATACAAGTAGAAAATATTAAAGGAAAGAGAAAGCTTAATAAAGTATTAAAAATTCTTTCAGAATGCAATATTGTTGGTAAAGGATATAATGGCAATACTGAAGAGTATACCTTTATTTTCGCCAAAGATTTTGATAGTCCCAATAAGTGGCAAATATGGGCAGAACAATTTCCAATCTATTTAACCGAGGTCACTTCTCATGGAAATGAGAAAATAAGAAATAAAAAGCTTATTAAGCAAGGTGCAATATTATGATTTTTGGACCACAGTTTGCAAAAAAGAAAGAAGAGACTACCGCTGAAAGTGAACCCGAAGCTCTTCACTATGTGGAGAAGAAAGATGAAACTCCCCGCATTATGGGGATCTGTGGAGATCTTGATGAAGAGAAGGCTGGCGAGTTAATGTATGGCATGATCTCTCTTTTTGAAGAGGGTGCTTTATATAAGTTGGAAGACCCCACTGATGAAACCTCCGAGATTTTGGTTTCATATTCTCCTTTTGAGTTTATCGTTTCAACGCTTGGTGGTAACGCCCAAGAGATGTTCGGATTGCACGATCTTATGCGAGTGATTCGCGAGAACTGCGACATTCACACAGTTGGACTTGGTAAGGTGTTTTCCGCAGGCACGCTCCTGCTTGCATCTGGCACTCCAGGCAAACGTCGTATTGGCAAAAACTGCCGTGTTATGATCCACGCCGTCCTTGGCGGTAATCACGGTTCAATTCACAATCTTGAAAATGAGATGGATGAGATCCGCTGGACCCAAGATCGATATATTGAGGCAATGGTCGGAGAAACCAATATGACCAAGGCGCATCTCAAAAAGATTCTAAATCGAAAGGTTAACGCTTATTTCACTGCCGAAGAGGCAGTTGAGTTAGGTATCGCCGATATTATATTTTAAGGAAATTAAAATGGCAACTATAAAAGGGCTACACGCCTTTCTAATAAAAGAGCAATTCAGAAAGACATTACAAGCCAAGGGATACGCATTCTTTGGGCTTGAAAACAAAGCAGCTTATAATGTTAATATTATTGGTGTGCGAAGCGATGAGGACATCTTCAATAAATTTGATGACGCTCTTGTCGTTATTTATAGGGACAGAAAGAGAAATTGGGAAGTCCGCTCCTATTCCATCACAACAGACCCAGGTAAGATTTGGCAAGAAAAGCCGATGAATAGCAAGGGCTGTGCTATCCTCGTTCCTGATCAGTATCGAGGTGTATACAAGATTGATGGTCACGGCGTTACGGGTTACCCAGCAATGTGTCAACGATTAGGAAATGTAAAAGTATTTCGTGATCCTGATAGGGACCATGAGCATGACCGGGATGCTGGAACGATTGATGAGGGGATGTTTGGGATCAACATTCATCGTAGCCGCAAATATGGTGAAGCAGATCTCGTAAATTCTTACTCGGCAGGCTGCCAAGTGTTTAAAAACACTACAGATTTCAACGATTTCATGAAATTGGCTAATAAATCCGCAGATAAGTTCGGAAACTCTTTTACATATACTCTTATTTCAGAAGGCGATTTAATCGGATATTAGGACTATTTATATATTATGAACGAACTTGATTTATTAGTAGAAAATTACTTCACCGATTCTTTTGAAACCTCCGATCTTTTTCGGCTGGTTGAACAGGTGATGGGTGAGCAAACATTGCTACTGGAAGCCGATGAGTTGGGCAAGAAGTTTGAATATGTCGTCGTTCAAGTAGCGCGAGAAAAAGCGGGAGCAAATCCTCTAGACGGAGGAAACTACGAAAAAGCCAAAGTCGGAGGGGCTTGGCGAAACCTCCGCTTCGGCGGCAAGAAAGGAA
>Ga0209336_10000426_pt1 | contig 21845 bp, 25 predicted proteins | sample LinPmetageLP32_FD_184042 | JGI IMG/M metagenome (GOLD analysis project Ga0209336, IMG submission 184042) | Marine viral communities from the Pacific Ocean - LP-32 (SPAdes) (version 2) | ecosystem: Environmental > Aquatic > Marine > Oceanic | place: Pacific Ocean | collected 2009-08-23
CGGCGAACGAGTTGATAGTCGTGGTCTCGAACTACACCACAAATATCAGAACCTTGCCGCTGCCGAGGCACCCTACACTTCTCGCTGCTGGATTGAGGTTCAGAAGGTAATGAGAATGAAGGACGGAGTTGTTGATTGTTATTACGCTTAAATAAAGAGTGTCCCCAATGTCCTCAATGTCCTCAAAAAAATATTAAATATTTACGATTTTCAAAAATACAAAAAGGAGGCAGAGGTACTCCACGATATTCTAAATTCACAATTATTTAATTTATTTTTGAGGACTTTGAGGACTTTGAGGTCAATTAATATATTTTTAATATTTCATATATATATAATGAGTATATATGTGAAATCAGAGAATAAAGGTAAAAAAAGAAGTGATACTCCCACACCATATTGTATCTGTGAATTTCTCCATAAGATATTATCGAATAATTATAATCCAAAGATTATTCTTGATCCATGTTGTGGTGATAAGAGATTAACAAAAGATTTTGATTGTAAAGTAATTAATTATGAAATTAAAGAAGGTACTGATTTTTTGAAAGAAGAAAATAAAATTGAATGTGATATGGTAATCATGAACCCACCATTTAATATTGGATATGGACGCAAACTTGCTGTTGAAGTATTTATGGATAAAGTATTGCAATTATGTGATAATAATATACCAATTATAATGATATGTCCAATGGGATTTAGATTAAATCAAAGAATTAAATCAAAAAGGTGGAGAAATATGAGAGATAATTATCCTAAAATTTCGTCAATAATATCTTTACCATTAGATATATTTGAAGATACACTATATCATTGCGAAATATTATGTTTTAATTGTGATAAATTAGACCCTCATTATTTTTTAGATAATATTCAAGTTTAAAAATAAAATCTTTTATTATATATATAATATAAATGACAAGTAAAGAAAATCTAATTGAAACCATTAAGAAATCAAGACCGAATGTTAAAGAGACAACTGTTAAAATGTATGTATCTAACCTTATGAAATTAATGAAATTATTTGATAAGGACGATTTAAAATTCTTAAAAGATATTGAGAAAATAAAAGATAAATTAAGTGAATTACATTATACAACTCAAAGAAATTATTATAATTCAATTATTGTATATTTAATGTCTATATCAGATAAACCTGACGAAGATAAAACAATTAAAGAATATAATTCTATAAGAGACGATTTAAATAAGAAGTATGAAGAAGAACAGGCAACTGGTACTATCAGTGATAAACAAAAAGCAAATTTCGTTGACATATCAGAGGTCAATAAAATGATTGAAAAAATGGGAGAAGAAATTAAAGAAAAAAAGATAAAGAAAAAAGAAGATTTAACGGCAAAAGATAAAGCATTATTGCAAGTATATATTATTTATAATATTTATACAAGAATACCGTTGAGAAATGATATCAGCGAAATGGAGGTAATAAATAAAAGATTATATAATAAGTTATCTGAAAGTGAAAAGAAAGAAAAGAATTATTTAGTGATTAATAAGAACTCAATGTTTTTTGTTTTAAACAAATTTAAGACAAGTTCAAAATATGAGGAGTTAAAGATTGATATACCAAAGGATCTTGAAAAATTATTAAGAATATATATCAGAATAAATGGTATGGGTGTACTATTTAAATCGAGCACAGGTAAACCTCTATCAAGAAATGCTTTAAGTCAATTATTGATAAAGACAAGTAAAAAATATATGGGTAAATCCATTTCAACAACTATGTTGAGAAAGATATATTTATCGAGTAAATACTCAAAGGTAAAAGAAGAAATGGAGAAGGACGCAGAGGTAATGGGTCATTCAGTTGGTATGCAACAGGCAGTATATGTGAAGAAACCCCAAGAAGAAAAAGAAGAGGATTAATCGCACCACATATTAATTTCATTTTCAGGTTCGTCAATGAGACATTCAATAATACCAATACCTTCATTATCCATAAATTCACGAAGGTCTTTAATGCTATTAACTTGTTCTCGATATTTTTTGAGAATATCCTCACCGAATGAATGAATGATACGGTCTTCACATTCAAACAAGTCGGCACAGCAATATAGGTCAACTGCTTTATTAAAACTCTTTACAAAATTATTATAATCCTTTTTATATTTATCATTTTTCATTTCTTCTCTCCTGACATTCATAATCATTTGCATTATATCATTTGGGAGATAATTAACTGTATTCATTTCTATACTTGATTATATATATTAATATTCTTTTAAATGGGTTCAGGTTTATTTTATCCGTTTATTTACTAAAATTAAAATCTTGCTTTATGTTATAAATGGTTTGGAATTTAGTTGAGGATTTAGAATGGGGACATTTTAATGAAAAGAAAGTTTTAAAGTGGTTGAATGAAAATGAATATTCTGACGATATATTTAAGTTATATAAGAATGAAAAGAAACAAGTTGACTTTAAGAATAGTCAAATAATTGGTGAATTAAAATCAAGGACAAATAATTATTCAAGATATCCAACAACATTTTTCGGATATAATAAGATAAAATATTTATTAGGTAAAGAAGGAGAAAATAGAGATTTTAAATTTTACTTTTTATTTACAGACGGATTGTATTGTTGGGATTATAAAGAAGGAGAATATGAAATCAGAGATTTTGACCATAGGGAGAGGGGAGTAAAGGACTATGCATATGTACCAATTGAACATTTAAAATGTATTACAACCGATATTCATTCTTAATCGAAGTTAACTACAAATTTGCCTTGTTTAGATATTAGTCCATAATAATGTTTTACCTTTTTATTCTTTTTATTGTCAAGTTGTTTTTTCATTCTATTTGAAATAACAGGTTGAATTTTATCTTTTAAATTAGGATCATTATTCAATAATTTAATTGCCCTTCTAACAGAAGGTATGTCTCCATGAATAGAAATGTCACTCATTGGTATATGTATTTCTTCAACGGTATTAAATATTGAACAATCAATATTGTATCCATTATTACAATATACAATAACTTCTTTACAAAATCTCATAATTTTGTTTTTTTGTTTTACAGTTAGTATTTTATCAGGATTTGTTTTTTTTAAATATTCTTTTAATTGTTCTAAATTTTCAATCAGATATACTTCATTGTCAGGAGGTATTTCTGTTATATTATGTAGTTCACTCCATAGTGTAATTGATATTCTTAATTTATCCATTGTATGAGCATTGGGTATATCAATACCAAATTTTGAAATAATATTTAATAGGTCTCCTTTTGAAAATGTTTTATTAATCATTATATAATAATAAAATATTTTAATTATTATAAATAACCTAATGCCTCCCAAGAAGAAAGTACCGGAAGGAGAAATGACTGCTCCTGAATTGCGTAAACTAATACGTGCACACAATAAACTTACAAAGATAACAATACCCAAAGGTACAGACCGTGAGGGGATTATTAAGATTATTGAAAAGAATGGATATAAAGTAAATCACCCAAAGAAACGACTTGACGCACAAGTCAAGAGAGGTAAACAAATTTCAATGAAGAAGGCGGACGAGGTATTACCCAAACCAAAGACCAAAGAACAGAAGGCAGTTGAAAAGAAAGCAAGAGATATGAAAAAGAAAGAAACAACTGATAAGATAAAAGCGGAAGGTGTTAGACAAGGTGCTGCATTACAGCGAGTTGTTGCTAAACGAAAAGCAGGTAAGTTAAAGGATTTAAAAATAGATACTAAACAAACATTTGATACTGTCAAGAAATTAGAAACCTTCTTTAATAAACAACTTGAAGTATTTAGAAAGAAAAAACTTTTACCCTTTGTTAATAAAATAAAAGCAATGACGGATATTAAACAAATCCAAAATGAAAGAAAAGAAATAAGAAAATTTGGTGAAAAAAATATATTAGATATCTTGGAAACCAATGACGAGTTATTCGAAGATAAAGAAGAAAAATATGAAGAGTTAGAAGAAAGATATGATAATACAATTGAAGCAAGTATGAAAAAAGTAGCAGAGAGAATTTCTGAATTAAAGAAGTAATTATTTCTTTTTATTAAAACACATGTATCCATTCTGTTCGTCATTATCAATAATCCTTAATCTTAATAATGCTGTAAGACAATTCAAGAAATATATATGATCATATCTGTATATAGGTTTATTTTCTTTCTTTCTTAAAAATATCATATTGCAATAATGAATATACATTTTAATTTGTGATTTAATTGGTACACCTTTACTTTTATAAATTAATTCTTCACCCTGATTTAAATATTTATTTAATGTTTTAAATTTGGATAATGGATATGAACTAATTAATAATCCTTTATAATAAAAACATATCGAACCTTCTGAACCATTATAAATCATTTCTATATGTAATAATATATAATAATAACCTTTAAATCTTAATAAATGACTATAATATACCTTAAATATGGTAATAAATCAAGAATTATGTGTTAAATATACTTAAAAGAATAATAAAATCGCGATTTTATGTCTTTAAATAGGTATAAATAGGCATTATATTAGATTTAAAGGGTATTTTGACCTTATTTATTGTTATTTAGTATCATAATATAAGATTAAGCAATAGTACAATGACCTTCACATACCTTTTTTACTTGAATTTCTTCTTCGACTATATCGTCCATTGAACATTCACTTTCAGTTTCACTTTCTTCTTCTGAATAGTCAGGGTCAATTGATTTTTCATATTCTTCTTCAACATGTTTAATAACATTCAATAAATCAACTTCACCTCTCTTTGCGAGAAAAGATTTAAGTTCTTCAATATCAACACCTTGCATTTATAATATATAATATATTTTAAATTTGAGAAATTAACTTATTATTTTTGTTGTGCCGCCATAACTTGTTGAGCAATGTTTGTTGGGTTCGATACTTGTTTACTTATTTTATATATTACAGCACTATCATTATTTACTCTTGAAAAAGATTGATTGGGGTCATGTATACTTGTTGTGATACTTGTTATCTTTTTCTTTTTGGTTATTGTAAATACATAATCACTTTCACTACTAAATATGAAATCAGTACTTGAATATTGTTTATCACAAACTGCGACAACAGGTAATTTTGCTTCATTATCTTCTCCTCCTAAATAATGAGGTTTATCAATGATATCACTTCTTATACAATAATATGGTTTCAACATTTTTCTTGGTAAATTTGGAGCATATAATTTAATTGAAGTCGCTCCTTGTGTTATAGCAGGACTAAATTGTTGTCTTGATAAAGAAGCATTTACATATGTTGGGTCTGATCCCACCAATGAAGGAGTTGGTATCTGTGTTGTAAAATATACTGCTCCAAATTGATTGACAATAAAATTTCTACTATCAGAAGGCAATATATCTGCATTCGTTGTTGGTACACTTAATAATCCTTTATTTGTATTATCAATTCTTTGTAATCTATTATTATCGCTTGTTGTTGTTGCTTGAACAGAATTATATGTCCAACCAAGAATACCCCATAATCCGGTTGAAAATTGTTCTTGTGTATATCCAAAGTCGCTGATATATATACCGCAAGGACTGTCGATAATTGACCAAGGTGTGATATTTCTATTCATTAAAGATATTTTTCTTTCTGTATTTATTGGTGTCGCGGTGGGGTCAGGATACCCTGAACCATTTGGTGCTGGATATGGATAATCAACTTTAAATTCTCTATCATATGGTCTCAAATCAGGAGAGTATACATATTGATTAATTCTCTTATTTAATTTATAAACAACTTGTGCCGCTTTTTCAGTATTATCACCAGGCATTGCATAGGCAGAAATAGTACCACTATCTCCTGCTCCATAATCGGTTTGACCGGTAAACTCTGCTGTGTGTAAATTTTGAAAGAAAAACCTTGCTTCACTTGGGTCATATGATAATGAAGGGATATTTGCTCCTACATAATTCTGTCTTAATTCTTTACCAGTTTCTGTTGCTGTTTGGTCTGCCTTTGACGCTTGTATAATTCTATTCTTATCTCCTATCCCCCAAAAATTACAATTACCAAAATCTTCTTCTAATCGACCATTGAATGCAATCATATATGCCGAACCATAACAACCAAATGACCAATCATATCCAATCCTTCTGTTTGTTGTAATATCAACATTATTCAATGTAAATATTTTTTCATTAATACCTCCAATTAAATCAGGGTGTAATTCAATATATTCAAGACCTATAAGAGGATCAGGGTCTGTCCATTTAGTCGCATAACCATATGATAAATCACTCGCGTCTGAACCGTCTGTATCCTTATCAGCATTTTCTTTTTGATAATAAAAGAATACAGGTAAAGATTGTCTACTTGAAGGTGGTGGTGTTAATCCATAATCTCCGTCATTACCAAGTATTGACGAACCGTAATTATTATTTGACATATGAAGATATCTCATGTTATCAACTGAATTTCTTACACCATTATGAATTGGTTGTATTCGTTGAGCATTAAAATTACTAAATAATTCAGGATATAATCCTTGTGCTTTAAATAAATCGGCAAATTTCTTTCGGTCGCTCCATAATATTTTTGTCTTTAATTTACTTGTTGTTCTATTAGCAAGAAGTACCGTCTCCCCTATATGATAACCTTGTCCTGCTGGTGGGTTCGCCTCTTGTCCTGCTTCTCTGATTTCAGGTCTCTTGCAATACATATTGTAAAATGAACTTTGATAATCAAACACTCGTTGATTTGACCCAACCGCTGTACCCTCATTATGTTTTGCGTATTCTGTCCAGGCGTCCTTACTCATTGTTCTGCTTGAAGCACATAAGAATGGTTTATATGTTGGACTTTCTGCTGTTGCTGATAAATAATGGTCTACCTCTTGAAATCTACTTTCAAATATTTTTGGAGTATCTTGTTTTTTTAATATTGAAGTTATTTCTTTACCAATATTTTCAGGTGAATTAAATCCTTCTGAAACTTTAATATCAATTTTATTTCTAAAAGTCCGATATTTTAAATGTGCTGGTTCTGTTGCAGCAACTCCTCTCACCGGTAAATTTGGTATAAATGTGTTCCCATTATCTTTTGTTATTTCTGCCCTTAAATAAAATGTATGTTCTACTGCTCTCATTAATGTATATCGAGAACCGTCTTGTTTTAATCTATGAAATCCACTTGTATCCGTTGTCGTGGTTGAAGTATCAATGTACATATAATCTTCTGAACAAAATTGTCCGTCTATGACTTCAAAATTAGTTCTACCTAAATCATTGATATCATTTTTTAACCAATTATCTGCCCAGTATTTAACAAGTTTATCGTCACCTGTTGAAGCGTCTGGTAGATCCCACGCCCAACGCCTCGGCATAAATATAGAAGTACCGTCTCCTCCTGCTGTCTTATAAAATTCACAAGTTATTGTTGTATCATTATCTTTTGGTATAAAGGTATGTGTGTCCTCCTCGCTTAAATATTCTTGAAAATCTGTAATTAATCTTATCCCTGGTTGGTCAATTTCAACTTTAAAGTTTGGACTTTCTTTTGTATATGTTATTGTCTTTTCAGTATTCATTGGTCTCCCATTCAATTCGATAGTGTCAGCACCAGCACCTATTTCAGATATATATGCCCCTTGAACTGAAACTCTATCTCCAACATTTAATTCAAAACCTTGACCCAATTCATTTGTAAATAAAGCAGGATTACTATCATTACCGGATTTTGCTTGAACTGAATGCTGACGATTACAATCAACGATTTGTAAATCAACATATGAATTCATAGGTGTTTGTTCCATTATATTTATATTAATATATTTTATATTTATTTTATACTTAATATTTGTTTTAAAATACCGACTTCTTTACCCTCATATGGTGATTGGTCGGTATCAAAATTAAATTGTTCTTTATCCACTGTATTGCCGTCGTGAGCAACACAAATCATACATAATAAAATTTCAGTTAATCCAACATTTTTATTTTGTTCTTGGATCATATTTACACCTTCTCCTTTTGAGTTCTTTACATATCCTCCCATTGACTTCCAATATTTTTTGGTATAACACATGGTCGCCTCGTGTATCTGAACTTTATGTTCACATTGAATTGAAGTTGTCTTAAACTCTTTTTCAGGATAACAGAATATCATTGCATTCGAACCAACCAATCCATATTTACCGTCCTTTAAAGTATTATAAGAATATTCAATGTACGCCGGATTATATATATCGTCGTCGTCCATATTTATCAAGAATTTACTTGTTGATATTTTAACAAGATTATTTCTTTTTTCTCCAATAGTTCTCTTTTTTTTTGTTCGGTGATAAATCAATTTCATAGGATATAAATCAAGTTGCAATCCCTGAATATTATCTGTAAATGGTTCGGTGCCGTCGTCGTCTATTATAACCTCGATTTTATTATGTGGATATGTCTGTTGTTTTAAATTATGAATAAATAAAGGTAAAAACTTTCTTCTGTTAAAAGTAGGAGTTAAAACAGAAATTTGTGGGTAATTCATTATAATATATAAAATATAAAAAATATAATTATTATACTTACTTCTTCTCTCTTATATGGAGGATACAGACCGTCTTACCTGTGATATCTGTCGCAAGTGTATTGTTTTCATTTACAAGTGATATATCAAACATGTTAGATACAAGTTCGTTTGGATTATTTAAGTCCACATATACCCTTTCAGGACTTTCAAAAAAGAGTGCTCCCACAGATTGGTCGGTACCAGTTGAGAACCTTGGAGCAGCATAGATTATCTTTGAACTGGTGGATTGTCCGGCATTATATGATTTAACATTATAATTATTTAATCGAACAAATATATTTGTTGTTGATTTTAGTTCAGGAGTGTCTTGACTTACAAAACTTACAACAGGTGGAGAAGCAGTTGATATTGCTGACTTCTCAACAACTGTTTGACCAGTATATCCAAGAAATACAGCAGCATTCGCTCTGTCTGAATAAAAATCAACCGTATCGTCAACAATAAGTGAATACTCATAATCTTCAAAAGCACCGGAGGCATTAATACCCTTGTAAATGTGTTCCACTGCTCCTGCCGTAGCGTCAAACCTATTAAACTCTCTTGTATCAATTTGTAATCCGAGTGTCTCCTGTAAATTTACAGAATTAAGATATGACCACCAATCATTTTCAGGTCTATCATATTCAAAATTAGATATTGTTCTACCTCCCCATTTATCGATAGTTATTAATGGTTGACTACCTGCTGCTTTACCCTGAATAAATATAAATGGATATAAGTTTCGGCAGGTATCACATAATGGTTTAAATCTTTTACCCTTGGTTGCGTTCGCTCCTGTAATATCAACCATTGTCTCATATTTACTGGTTGCCTCTGAATATAATTCAACCTTTACATTTTCATTTGTAATCGTATATTTTAATTTTGAATATTGTTTTTTCGTTGAATTTGTGCTCCAATCATAATATGCGTCAAAATCTCCATTATCAATATAATTTATATTTTCCATAGATAATGGTTCTGTTGCTTCATATCCTGGGTCGTCTTTATCTTCAACTAAATGATAAGCATAAATACGACGGTTCGAACTTGTACCAAAATCTTGAAATGCTCCAACCATAAAATCACATTCTATTTCAGGATAATAGTTTCTCCCACCAGTACCTTCGGTGCTGTTACCGTTTGGATTATATAATACATTTACACTATTATTTTCTGTTTGACACCTTGTAAGACCAACACCCCAACTTACATTCTGACCGTCCGGTTTTAATCCAGTTAAATCAACTATAAATTCACCACCATTCAAGGCAATGGGTGTATTCTCACCAATTGCTTGATTAAATGATCTTGCTTGTCCTGCTTTACCGGTTGCCGTTAATGTATTACTTGCAGAATTAAATGATAATCCTCCATTCGTCCCACTCGTCCCAAATTTATTTGACCAGGTTGTCGGTCTTGAATTAAGTCCTGAACCATTTGTTCGTTGACTGAATTGTAAGTCCCAACCAAGAAAATCATTTTGACTTGCGTCCCTTTTTGCCGCAGCAGTTGGTATTCCAAAAGTTTCAGGATTTGGTAAACCTCTACTCAATGCCGGTTGAATAAAGTTCGAAGCAGCACTGTCAACTGTTGCCTCTGTATTACCGTCAATACCTAAATCAACATAATGTGCTGCCGAGGTTCTTTTATCTTTATTATCTGCGGTTGCTGCTATTCCAAAATATTGATACCATATTGTTGACGGTCTTAAAGATATCGAACCTTCTTTATTAATTTTTAAAGATTGAACTGCAACCTGTGAATTTGGAGGTATTCTTAAAGGTTGTTCTAAATGATTGTGAAATGAAAAAGGTGCTTGAAATTGACTTTCTCTAACTCCTGATCCTGGGATTTCGTTTGAACAGATTACCAATGACATTTATTTATAATTAATAAAATATATTTTTTTTATTTAATATAATTATAAATAAACAATGAGTGATAAATCGAGCAATACACATTTATCTGACGAGGCAGCGAGAATTGGGCAAGAATGGGCAAAGGATATTCACAAGGATCTTGTTAAGAAAGGTAAAAGAAGTGAAGACGACGACGGAGAAGAAACTCCTGATATCGTTCAGGAGATTAAAGAGGTTATTCAAGAAGTTAGTGATAAAACTACCGAAGAATAAATTTATATATATTAAGTATATAAATGCCGAAAAAAAATAAAAGTAAACCAATGCCTTCTTTAATTGAAGAAGATATTATTAAACATAAAGAAAATAGAAAAAAAATTAAAGTTAAAATTTTTGAACAACCAAAACCAACACCACCACCCAAGAAGAAATCAAAATATTAATCCTCCATATCACACATAACTTGGTCAACCTTATCCTCGTCAACTTGTATATTAATCCAACATGCCTCTCTCTTACCTGTACTCTCAATTGTTCTTTTACCTTTGATTGCTCCCTTTGGAGTAAGATAATTTTTGTATTTTTGAGCAGATAAATTAATTTGTGCTTTTCTTAATAATACATTTATTTGAGTAATACTGACATAATCTTTACTATCATTATCCCAACTCTTATCACCTACAAATCTGAACAGTGATAAGAATTTATCCTCTTCTTTTTCTTCTTCTTTAAAATCATTCATTTCTTCTTTCATACATTCAGGTACTTGTATCCTCTGACCATAATGAGAAAATAAGATTTGAATAAATGCGTCCATTACCTTTGGGTTTTTACACCAAGTTTTGATATCGTCGTCCTTTTCATAAAAATTGCATACATTCTCCATGACCTTTTCTCCGTTCTCGTCCATTACATATTCGAACTCGTCGTTTTCTTTTTGAATAATCTTTGGTCTTAATAATGGTTTGCCTAATCTGTCGTCGTCTTTATTAAGAAACTTTGAAGGATATCTGAAACAGTAACTCGTCTCTTTTGTATCTGCTGGTTCGATAGGAGGTAAATCATTACAGAACATACAAACCCTTGCTTGTATCTTAAAATTAATTTCGTCTTTATGATTGACCCTTGCTTCAATCTTATCTCCTCCTGAACTTAACTTTTTAAGGACATTACCATTGATTTTAAATTTGCCTTGACTGTCCCTTGTGATTTCGTTTGTAAGTAATAATCTCTTGAACTCAAAGGGGACTAACCAAGACAATGCTTTTGCACTATCTGTACCATTATTTTTATATAAAAAGTTTTCAGAATTAGTCGACCTACAATATTCTCCAAAGCAAGTTTCAAGTAATCCAACAAGTACACCTTTACCACAATCTCGTTCACCAATACCAACTCCCCAGTTCTTATCCTCTATATGTCCAGCAACTCCTCTCGCTACATAGTTCAACCAACAATCCATAAGTTCTTTATCATTATTAAAAATTGGATTGAGAATTCTCTTATATACAAGTTCAATATATTCACTATCTCCTTCATTAAAGTCGCGATTGATTTTGATAGTTGTATGAGTTTCTAAATCATAAGGTTCAAGTGAACCCTTTTTGAAATCATAATATCCATTTTTAAAACATAATTTTTGAAGATTACTTGTCCATAGTTTATCTATAAAATCTTCGTCTTCTGTTGGTTCAACAAATTGGAGCATTTGATTACATGACTTCGCCATAGTTGAATATGGTTTAAGATCTCCACTTTCTGCCTCCATAAAAATGTTCATATTACCAATTGCCTTAATTAATCCTCTTTTGATTACTTTATCATTTGAAGTCCATACATTATTAACTCTCATAAATATTCTTTCTTGTGAAATAACATAATCATTTTTAAGAGTATCTGTAATATAATCACCTCCCTCTTTATCTGAACTTATTGTAATAATATTATCTAATTCTTCAATATCCATAAATTCTTTAATTTTAAGATTAATATCAAAACCTGTTTTCTCTTTGAGTTCAGTTTTGATTTCAGATATAAGTTCATTAAAGTCCTCTTCTTCACCGTCCTTTGGATATCCCTTTTGTAAATGAAGTCCGTCGTGAATTAGTGCCCCAACAACACGACCCTTTTGTTTGAGAAAATTAAACATTACAAGAAGACATTTGCATTCAAGGGTTTGAAGAAAATATGACATTGCGGTACCGTCTAAATTATAATAATCTTCACCCTTATTTTTGATTGCTTCTAATCGATACTTTAATAATTCATTTGTACTTAATAGTTTTTTATTATTTTCTTTTAATTCTCTTTCTAAATCAACGACAATACTATCTTTTAAATTTTCATAATCAAAATTATTTTCATTACAAAATGTTGTGATTTTACCACCATAAAATATTTTCATAACAAGTATTTTACATTGGTCTCTTGTCAATCCTTTCTTAATTAATCTTTTGAAGAACTTGTCCCTTTTCTGATTATATAAAGTTAATGTAGGAGTTTCATATCCTTGTTCTTTGAATACTTGCTCGGCAAGTACTGGGTGGGCATTTACCATGTCAAGGTCTACATAATGCTTTTTACATAATGCTGCCTTTGCCTCCCTCCACATGAGACATTGAGTAATTGCTGCTTGGTCAGGTTTCAATGCTTTAATACGAGCACTTAACCTACCAATATCATTGATTGTATATTCAACTTCGACCGAACCATTCTTACCATATTTGAGATATTTCTTTAATGAACCCTTATACTCTTCGTCAAGTATATTACAATGTAAAAGTTTTTGGGCACTTGAAATATCATATTTCTCTCGTAGTGTAAATTTGTCGCTCATATTAATTAGTTTAGATATTTTTTCATAAATCTTATTTTCACTCATTTCGCTCTTATATTATAATATATATTATTTTTTTAAATACTTTACGCATAGAAAATAATCAAGATAATATTTAAATTATTTTTTTATTTTATGACTTAAAGAGACCATAAAATATAAATTGAAAAAATAAAAGTTAATTAAAAATAAAAGTTTAAAATTTCCGATAATTAAATAATCATATTTTTTGATTGTAATAGTTCAATTTTATGCGGATATTTTTCTTTAAAAATGTCCAATCTATCTGTTTTTTTATAATAATAATATTGAGACCTCGCATTTAGATATTCTTTATTATTCTCATATTTCTCTCGTTTCTTCTCCTTATTATGTTCATAATGATTTTTTGCCCTTTGTCTGTTTTTCATTTTAAAATCTTCTGTATCTTTTATCAATTGATATCGTTCTTTTTCTTTTCCTCTTTTCTTTTCATATGCATTTAAAATTCTCTGAATTCTTTCAGTGTCAGTGATTGTCATGTCTATACTATAATATACATTTTATTTTTTAAATATTTAACGGACTTATATTTTAATTTTCTTTATACTTAATATAAATGCCGTTAGATAAACAGGGTAAACCTATCCTCTACAAACCATGGGTCAATAAAACAAATTCTAAAAAGAAATATTTTGTATATGTTAAAGCAGATAATAAAAAGGGATTTAAGAAGATTGGATTTGGATACAAGGGTATGGGACAATTCAAAGATAAGGGTGGGTACTATAAATCACTTGACCACGGAGACAAAAAGCGGAGAGACAGTTACCTTAAAAGAGCAAAGGGTATCAAGAATAAAAAAGGTGAGTTGACTTATAAAGATAAGAATACTGCAAACTACTGGGCAGTCAATTATTTATGGTAAACTATCGATTTCAGGTTCAGGTTCAGGTTCTCTTGATTTAGTTGGTACTAATTTTTCGTCTTCTTTTTTTTTTTTTAACTTCTGTGCTTGTTGTTTCAAACCTTTCATTTCGTCTTCATTTGGGGGTCTTCTTTCACACTGAAACAAATAGCACAAATTCACTTTACAATGACACTTGGACTGCCACACTACAAGAAGCAAACTTGCTACTGCTCCCAATATAAGGACAACGGCACCTGCTGCTTGGTCGACAGAATAATCTTGTAATTGACCACGACCCTCTGACATAGTTTATATTTTAAGAAAGATAATTTTATAAATTTTATATTTCATAAATTATAAATGGATATCGAGACAGACAAACCTCCACCGAAACCTGCTCAACATTGTATTGAGTTGTTAAAACAATTAGACAAGGACATGTTTGATATTAAACAAGATCTTCTATTTATCAAAGCAAAGATTGCAGAACGCCAAGAGAAAGAAGAGATTGAAAAGTTATCCGGAGGTTGGTGGTTATTCTAATTTAGATTTAATTATCTTTTATTTTTCTAAAATTATGTAAATTATTTTAAAATTACATAAATATTTTTATTATCTTTTTATAAAGTATAAATGGATTTATTGCCGAAAGTTGAAACTGAATTTATTGAGGAAGAACCTGAACCACTAAAAGAAGAAATAGAAACAGACGAGGAGGATAATGTAAGTATACAAATTCAGGAGGAGATTGTACCGGAGGTTGAAAAGAAATCTGCTATACCGGAGGAGGATATCTTTGTTGAAAAGAAAACTAAAAAGAAAGAGTTAACTGTTGAACCCATAAAGAAAGAGAAAAAGAAGCGTGTTATGACAGAGGCACAATTAGAACGATTAAGAATTGGTCGTGAAAAGGGTCTTGCAAAAAGAAGGGCAGCAGCAGCAGAAAAGAAAGAATTAAAGGAATTACAAAAGAAAAAGAAACAGAAGGATATACAGAAATTAAGAGAGGAAGTATCTGACGAACCTAAACCTAAACCTAAACCAGCACCAGCACCAGCACCAGCACCTCAACCCAAATTCAATTCTATTGACGATCTCCCTGCGGAATTATTGATTAAATTACAACAGGCAGCAATAGAAGGATATGATACCAAAAGAAAGGCACGAAAGGCACAGAAGAAAGAAGAGGAGAGTAAACAATCTGAACTTAATCATTTCAGGAACATGGTACAGAATGCAGTAGAACCCAAGCAACCTGCTCGTTATGGAGAGCAAGGATTTTTCAGTCATTTATTCTAAATTTGGAGGTGTCCCCTAAAATGTCCCAATGTCCCCAATGTCCCCAAAATCAAATGAAATATTTGTGAATTGATTTTATAGAAAATGGGTATCCCAACTTTTTTAATTTTTAGATATTGTTTCATATTTTTTTGAGGACTTTGAGGACACTTGATATATTATGTATATATAACTTTATTCTTTTCTTATACTTTATGACGCATTATGGTCATAAAGGTTAGGTGTCCCCAAAAATGAAAGGTCAAATATTTTTGAGGACAGTGTCCCCTTTTTTGAGGACACCTTGATTTTTTGAGGACAGTTTCAAAAAATAATATATTTTTAATATTATAAATGACAATACCAAAAATAATTCACCAAATTTGGATTGGAGATAAACCGATACCCATAAATGCAATGAATACTGTAAAGAATATGAACCCTAATTATCAATATATGTTTTGGTGTGAAAAAACAATTGAGAACAATTTAAAGATCCACCCAAGATATAAGAGAAAGATAGAAGAACATACAGCAATATGGGGTAAGGCAGATATGTATCGATATTTAATATTAGAACAATATGGTGGAATATATGTTGACGCTGATATGGTATGTATTGAACCCTTTGACGATTTCTTATTGAATAAAGGATTTTCTTGTTTTGAGAATGAAGTTTTAAGACCAAATTTAATAAACACTTGCTTTATGGGATATCCAAAAAATCATATCGTACCTCAAACTGCAATACAATGGATAATGGATAATAATGTAAATATTGAACAGACAAAGACAGAGAGTTGGATATTGGTAGCAGGTGGTTTGTTATCTCGTGTATATTATGAGTTAATACCTGATAAATCTGTTATGGATATCTTACCAAGTTATTTATCACAACCTGACCACCATACAGGGACAAAATATAAAGGACATGGTAAAGTATATACTGTTCACGAATGGGGGAGTACTAAAAATAATTATAATCAGATAAACAATATTAAAATACCAGCACACCACCAACAACCGAATGTATGGATAGATATAGAAATACCGAATGATATTAATGAAAAAAGATTAAAAGAAATATTAAAAGGAATAAAGAATATGGACGGACATTTCGGTATCAATATTAAGTGTGAACAAGATATACAAAAATATTTAAATTCTATGAGATTTATAAAAAATATGATTGTTATATAATACATGACATATAAAGACGATTTTAATAAAAAGTATGGATTTAAAAAAGGTCAATCTCATTCATTAAAAGATATATCAAAAATAAGTGGATATAAATTATCCGGAATAAAAACTATTTACAATAAAGGAATTGGAGCATATAAAACAAATCCAAGTTCAGTGCGTAAAAATGTTGTATCAAAAGAACAATGGGCATATGCAAGGGTGTACGCCGCCCTCAATCCTAAATCGAAAGCACATAAAATAGATAAAATTCATTTGGTTAAAAAGAAGAAAAAATAATATATTATTAATATAATGAAGACATATATAAAAGGTGATATTCATGAAGTAATAAAAACATTAGAAAAAGATAGTATAGATTTTATATATACAGATCCACCATTTAATTCACAAACAAAAGCAAAGTGGGATACAAATTTAAAATGGGATTTATTATTCACAGAAATGTGGAGAGTATTAAAACCAAATGGTATAATTGCTTTACATTCAGCAATACCTTTTACTTATGATTTATTAAAATATGAAAAACCAAAATATAATTATTCATGGAAAAAAAATAATTCAACAGGTTTTTTTTCAGCAAAATATCAACCATTAAGAAGCATGGAGGAAATTTTTATTTACTATAAAAAAAGAGGTACATATAATCCACAAATGATAGGTAATGAATATCATGTAAAAAGAAATGTAAAATATGGAGGTAAAAATGGATATTGGGGTGATAAAGGAATAAATAAAGATAATGAATATAATGAAGAAGAAGGACATAAAGGGAGATATCCAACAACATTTCTTGAATATCCAATAAGGAAAGGTAAAGGAAATGGTATTACAAGGTGTGACGATATGATTGATTATTTTATAAAAACATATAGTAATGAAGGAGATTGCATTTTAGATATGACACACCATAATGAAATTGTTGGTGATAGGTGTGAATTATTAAATCGCAATTATATAGGGGTTGATATAAATCCTGAATTTAATTCGGAAAAATAAAATAATATATATATTATAAATATATTATGAGTAAATCCTTAAAAATATTAAAGGTTGTTGACCCACCCAATCAGAAGATAAAACCATTACACCCAAATTTACCGGCACCAAGTTCTTGTGTATTAATGGTTATGCCGACGAAAACTGGTAAATCGACTATTATAAGCAATATGCTTTTAAACAAGGATTTCTATGGACAAGATTATTTTGATTATGTAAAGATAATTAGTAATACAATTAATAATGACCAAACTTCAAGGTTCTTAAAACAAGCATTCGATTGTGAAGACCATTACAATGATACTATGATACATGACCTTGTAAAATCACAAGCACAATATGAGAGAGACGATATGCCTTCTGTGTGTTTAGTTCTTGACGATTGTCTTGGAGATAAGACAACCGCGTTAAATAATATTAGTTCAAGATACCGTCATTCAAATATTCAATTATTAATTATAAGTACACAATTATTTCGTAAGACAAGTCCAACAATTAGAGCAAATGCAAACTGGGTATTGATAGGTAAATTGACAAATGAAACTGAACTTGAAAAGATATCAGAAGAATATTCAGGTATGTTTGGTGGTGATAAGAATTTCAGGGAAATGTATAAAAAAGCAGTTAAAAATAAATATGATTTCATGACTTTAAAGTTAACAGAGAACCCTGCCGAGATATGGATAAATTTTAATGAGAAAATATATCCTCCTGAAAATATGACAGAAGAAAAAGAAGAATAATATATTCATTATTTATTTATGATAAATAAAAAAAATAATTTAATTATTATAAAATGGAATTTGTATCCGCCGATAGATCAAGAGACGCAGAGTTTATTCGAGGACTTCAAAACTACAATCAAGGAGTATTCAATAGTAATAAAGAGATTGCCGCAAAAATAGACACTACAAAAGACCAATTAGACCAAGACATATCAAATGCGAAAGAGGTTGCCGACTTGGATAATCTAAAAACCTCCGGTGCCCTTGCTGGTATAGGAGCAGGTGGAGGGGAAAAGGTTATCCGTGGTATCCAAGGTTATGATAAATATAAAGTAGCAAAAGCAGCAAAAGCAGCAAAGGCAGCAGCAGGTGGAGGTACAGAAGTTGCTGTAAGTGCAGAAGAAATTCTTGCCGGTCCAGGTGGACGGTTTACTGAATTAACACCGTTACTTGGAGACCCAAGAGCAGAAAGGGCGGCGGCATTAGGAACGCAAGGCATTAGAGATACATATAGCAGGGGAGCACGACCGAACTCCCCAGTTCGTGCTCGTCGACCTCAATCTAATTTCACAGAACAAGAACAATCTGATTTCAGAAGGGGAGTTCAAGAAAGGGCGGCAGCAAGAGAGGGAGCAGCAGGTGGAGAAGGAGCAGAAGCAGCAGGTGGAGCAAGAGGGATAGTAAAAACAGGATTAAGTGAAGCAGAACTCGTTGCAGAACAGGGTGCGGCAAAAAGTGCTGGTAAAGTTCTCGCAAAAGGTGCTGGTTATCTCGCACGAGGTGCTGGTGTTGCTGGTGCTTTGGTATCAGGGGGTTCGGCAATTGAGAGTTTAGTTTCAGGAGATAAATTTGAATGGGATAAACAAGGTGCCGAAATTGGTGGAGCATTACTCGATATATTAGGTACTGGTGCGGAGTTTATACCTGGTGGTCAATTATTTGGTGTTGGATTACAACTTGCTGGAACAGCATTATCAGGGGTCGGTACCGTTACGGAAGCATTGGAGGGAGAACCACAAAAAGAAGAAGCAATTGGAGAAGCAAAAGATTTACAAGCAAAGACACAAGCAGACCTTGAAGCACAGAGAGAAAGAGCATTAAGTGGAATAACCTCCGCCGCACAAGGTGGGGCAGCAGTTGCAAGACAAGTTCAATAATTTATTTTTTTCATAATTTATTTTTAAAAATTTTATATATTAAAGATTATAAAATGAGTAAATCTTTTTGGAAAGCAGAAAGCACAATCCCTATTGTTCAAACTTCGAAGGCAATCACTGCCCTCAATGGTCTATCTTTTGAAGGTGGACAAGAACTCCGTATTCGTGTACCTCCCACTACAAAGTTCTTTCAACCAAAAGAATGTTATCTTCAAGCAGATATTAAGTTAAAGGGTGGGACGGCAACTGGTGAAGCAACCAAACTTCAACTTGACCCTGAATTAGGTGGGCAAATTTTAATCAAGGATATTCGTATCTATACTTCGGCAGAAAAAGGTTCTGTATTACTTGAAGAAATACAGGGGTACAACTCAATGGTTTCAGTTATGAGAGATTTCGATACAAATGACAGTGAAAAGAAAAAGAGAGCACTTACAGAAGGAGCAACTATTTGGTTGCCGGATACTCGTGGTACACAGGGTACAACTCGCTCCGACGCTGCTAATATTCTTGATAATCCCTTTTTTAAAGAAGATCCTTTAACCACTACTAATAAAAGAACTGCATTTAATAATGACAGTTTTAATACTGCGAAATTGTGTCTACCATTAGAAACCGGTATATTTAGGTCTGACCGTGTATACCCCAATCTCCTCACTGGTCTCGAAATTGTTATCACTCTTGAAGACGCTGGAAAATGTATTACTCAACTTGATAGCGTTATGAGGGGTCGTCGTCTTGCCCTCAATCCAGTATTCTTATCTCGTAATGGTTCAACCGCTGGTGCCGCCGCTAATATTGCCGACGGTGATACAATTGATAGTATTCACCTTGCCGCTGATAATTCACAGACCGAACCACAGAATTGTCCTTTCTGTATTGGAGAGCGTGTTGCTATTGTATCGGCAGATAATGCTTCATTACTGACGACTGATAAAGACCTTGTAATTGCTCAAATAAATACCAATGCCTCCGGTACTGAAATTACATTTGACCCAGCGGACGCGAAGTCAACTTCTTCTGATACCTTTTCGGCAAATTCAGGAGCATATGTTGTATCTATGGCGGCAACTACAAGAGCAGGAGTATCTAATGCTAATTACAAACCAACATACACTTTAAGCAATGTTGAACTTGTTTGTCAAGAAGTTGATATGGGTGCTGGTTTTGAAAGTGATATGTTAAGAGCAATGAAAGAAAAGGGTGTAATTGTTCAAGATATTCTATCGTGTCAGAATTACAGATATTCTTCACAGGCAGGTGAAGTTGCCCTTAATATTCGTCTGCCTCTTAATAATGCAAGGGGTAAGGCAATTGTTGCTCAACCTACGGACGCGACAGTATATTCTGACAGTCAGCGAGTATCCGGAACTGGTACATATGATATCGGCGGAGACGTTGCTGATAAGACCATGAATGAAGCAGTTGCTGGGATCCGAGGCATATCTGATTTTATCAGTGATTATCAGTTCTTATATGACGGTCGCCTTCAACCTTCTCGCCCAGTCCGTTGTTCAAAGACCTCCTCTAAAACTTCGATTGACGCTCAACCATTAATTGAGACGACCAAGGCACTTGTCCAATCAGAAATTTCTGCGAAGTCCCTTGCTGCCTACAATAGCAATTGGTTGGTATCTCGTGCCCTTGCTCTCAATAAGGGTGTATATGATACTCGCAATAAAGATTTCAATATTCAAGTTAATTATTCAGGAACTACTCCAACAAAGAATAAGTTATGGAACAATTTTGTCTTTCATTTAAGAAGGGTCAATATTCGTGGAGATAGTGTTTCTGTTGAATATTAAAGTATTTGTAATTTATTTTATTATTTTTTATTTTTTAAATTTTATAATATAATTAATATTATAAAAAATGAGTAATCGATACCTTTCAATTAAACCAAGTAATTCGAATGCCTCTCAATCATACCGAGACGGACGACCGGTTATAAGTTTCACAATTGCTGAAAGTGAAAGTGTCCTTGTCCCTTCTTCTGTCCGTTTCTGTGGTAAATTTCACGCATACAAGAACTCCGCAAGAGGGAGAGTTGAAGCAGGAGACAATGTTGCAATGGATAGTCGTATTGGGATTTGGTCAGTTCTTGACCAGGTAGTCCTGTCTTCTGCGACCTCCAAGCAGACCATTGAGCATATTAGACACGCAAATCGCTTCTATTCTTCATACCTTGGATTAACCAGTTCTGAACAGTCATTAATTGGACATTTTGGTGAGACCGGTTTAACACTCCCAAGTACTAATGGACAGAAGGTTTCGGTTGTTGAAGAAGAGGGCACGAACACCAATGAGTTCTGTATACATATCCCCACCGGATTGCTTATGGGTACTTCGGCGATCCCTCTGTCTCGAACCAGTGGTAT
>Ga0209336_10000427_pt1 | contig 21829 bp, 29 predicted proteins | sample LinPmetageLP32_FD_184042 | JGI IMG/M metagenome (GOLD analysis project Ga0209336, IMG submission 184042) | Marine viral communities from the Pacific Ocean - LP-32 (SPAdes) (version 2) | ecosystem: Environmental > Aquatic > Marine > Oceanic | place: Pacific Ocean | collected 2009-08-23
ATAAAAAAAAAGGCAAGCAATATTTTGCATAACATATTCTACCTCTTCCCCCTGCTAAAATTCATCTTAAAAATCCAAAAACCCTATTACAAGTTTTTTCGGCGTCAACCGTAAATAAATAATTATATTAATAATTACTTATTTAACTAAATATTTTTTTACACAGCAACAGATGAGTGGAAGTAAAGGAAGGCAGACGATGGTCGGTTGTTTGCACCAGATTGTATCTGGACGGTAAACCTGTTCTTAGACAAGTCAACAAGTCCATCAAATGGTAAACCAAGTCCAAAACCCTGGTTAGCACGGAAGACATCTTTCGCCACCTGATTGTGTCCGGTTACTTCAAGAGAAGAAATAAATCGCTCAAGCATTTCAGTACGGTCTTGGAGCACATACGTAACCAATGAGTTGGTAGCATCATTAAACATATATTGTGCTTCGGTAAGTCCTTGCGGTATTTCCAAGGCGTAAGAGTTGTGATTGATTGCACCTTCACGAGCAGTGTCAATAAACGACATACTCACACCGGAGCAAACGGCAGGAACATTAACAGAAATTGTACCAGTACCTGAAAGAAGGTTAGATTTTACAGCATGGATAGTACGCATCAAAACCTTTTCTGGTCTTGCTGGTGCAGCAACTGTACGGAAAGTAACCCTCAAGTTCGATAACTCGTAGTTAGAAGCGGCCGCCTGAGAACGCCCTCTAAGAGCAACAACGTCACGAGCAAGATTGCACGTAAGCGTAACAGAACCAGAAACCGCTTCAGCAAGGTCACCACCACTCATACGATTAAGTCCACAAACTGGTTTGATGGAAAAGTCAACGTCCTCAGGGTCGGTAACGGTACCACCTGCTTCAACATAAGTACCTATACCTTTACCAAGTGCTTCATTCGCTGCCTGGGTCGCTGCCTTTAATTCGCACTGTCGGTCACTGTTAAGAGTATCAAGTCTATCATCTGTGGCGTGTCCTACCATGGCAACATACCGTGGGTAGTGCTGAATGTTTTCAACCAGTCCAGCGTTATCCATAGACACCTGGATACTGTCGATAAAACAGTGTGCACCTGCATTTCTATCCCAACCAATTCCACCAGTACTTCTTGTTGCACCTGTACTGTTAACTTTCAAGTCTCCTAAAATACGAACACTGTTTTTTAAAAGTGCTCTCCCCTCGCCAGCGTTGATAACAAAGTCAACGTTGTCAAAAGATTTGTAAGTTGTTTGGGTTGCTTGTGGTTCAACCTGATGATATATAACTGTTTGTGTTAAATCGTCCATTATAATATTACTAATTATTTTATTAATTTATTTTTTTGTTGACTTTCTCAAATAGATTTAACGTGTTGTTTGTAGATGTAGATGTCAGCAAGAACATTACCAGCGGAAGTAATTTCAAGGTCAACATACTTTGGTCGGTCGGTAAGCATTAATGTTTCGCAAATTGGTGAGCACTGTCTGGCGTAAGAAGCATCCTGTGTCACAGCAACAGCATTTTCAAACCACTTTAACTGAGCGTTTCGCCATTCCAAACCCATTCCAGTGCTATCTAAACATCTCGTAAGTCGGTCATATTGGATAGGCGTGTTTGGTGCAATGTCTCGGTTTCCAGTCATACCCTCGTTATTGACTGCATATCTGTAAGAAGTAATCTCCGTTGTTGGTAGTTTGTTACCAGCAGCGTTCAAACAAACAATCATATTTCTTGCTGATGGTTCCATCACATATCCTCGTGCAAAGTTGTCAAGTCCATTACCATTATCCTGCTCCAAAGTGTAAGTAACATATTCATAACTGTCTTCGGTTGGCATACTTGGTTTAGTATACAAGACAAGTTCTGCTCGGTTGACAGTCATCTGCGGCGTGACAGCAATATCACTTTTAATCAAAATTGCCGAAACATTAACTGGACCGCCCTGGTTGTTTGTGTACCATGCTGCAGCAGTCGTAATCGTAACGTGAGCGGTTGCTGGGTCATACTTCATAGAAGCAATAACTGCAGAAACGTCGGCAGGACTTGGACCAGCACCGGCGGTACCAGAGACCAGAATGTGCTGACCTTCAAAGAAAGGGCAGTATTGCTGGTAATCGTCGTAAGCAAAAGAAAGTTCAAGAGTGGTGGAAGTGGCACCAGCGGCAATACCCATCTGTGTTTCACATTTACCCCACGTATTGGTCTGGTCGAATGAGAGGGAAACGTCTTCAAATCCACCAAGTTGGTATGAGCGGACATCTTTCCAGTTTGTTTCTAAATGGATACGAGTTTCTCCAAACTTATCGGTGTTCCAGTCTTCTGCTTCACCAATACCAAAAATGTCCTTAATCATAACTTTCACGTCACGTGTCAAGTTTCTACTTTCACGTCCAGTTATAACGGCACCAGCATCATCAGTGTTGTTTACAACTGGGTCAAGAAAGAAAGATGTCTGGTTCTTGGTACCTCTTATTTGTTTTGGTGCAGTAAAAGCGTTCATATCATCTTTACGTTCTTCAGCATCATGCTCTATGTTCCAAAGGGTGGAACGAAGTGTATCAACACGACGAATAGATTCTATTTGTCCTTTGTCACAATCTATGTGAGCGTTCCTAATAAGGCAAGAGTTAGGTACCTCAATAGCAGGGTCGGCATCAACCAATCCATTAATAAGCATATTGGCGTTGATAGGGTCATCCGCAGAAGTAAAGTTGTTAGCAACAGTTGGTCTAATCTGGGTGTTGAAGGCAATATAAGACTTAGATAAATCCACAATCATTCCTCGTGGTATTCGAAAGTCACACAAGTTGAGATTGGTTGGTGCAACACCTCCACCGGCGGCACTGTTCCAAGAGGCGGCAAAACCTTGTTCGCTTGAAATTCTAATGACTTTATCCATATTATACTATATACTATTATTTTATAATACGGATATTTACAATTATTTTAAAACTAATAAAAACTTGTAATAGGACTTTTTTGATTTTAAGAGTTGAAAAATATTTATTGCCTTATTATTGTACTTCGTTCTTTGGTTCATCACCTTTGATAGGTTTTGATGCAGGTACATTACTCAAGTCCTTTATTTGTTTAGCACGTTCAATAGAAATAAACACAGAATTCTTTGGGCCCAATATGCTTTCGCTAATGAAAGAACCATCTGGATTTTTTACACGGATTGCCATATCGGTAAGATTTTGTGGTGCACCTGAATGGGTATAAACAATACTTCCTGCACCTTGGTCTGCCACAAAATTGTTGGATGTATAATATCGAGAAACAATACTCATTGTGTCATTTCCAGTTGTTGAAGCACCGGCAGAAACGGCACCACGTCCTAGGTCACCGCCGACAAATTTAGTTGAAAAATTATTAGATACATCAACCAAGAAATAACCTGCTTCTTGAATGTCATCATTATAAGTTTTTGAAGCAAAGCATGATGTAGTGTCCGCAGTTGAAACTTGCACGGCAGGAACTGCACCAACCGTACCATCACTTGTTATTGGTCTAGCAAACAAACCAGGTGGTCCGTTAGTTCCACCATTAGTCCAGAGTGGTCCTGAGGAAGAAACGACAGGAATATCCAAAGTGCACGCCGCCTCAGTAATGGTAGTACCCACGATAGAATTATGTATTTGAAAGCAATTAGGTACTAAGGCAGCATCTTGTGGAAAATTACAAGCAACCGTATTCTGTTGTACTGAGATTGTATTATTTACAAATCCAAGTTGTTGGCTCCAGAATGATGCAGGAGACATAGCAGTAAAAGCAATACCAGAATATGCTTTCGCAAGACCACTTAACCCATTCGCCTGGTCTAACCCTGCACCGCCAAGTTCATTATATTGTACCCCTGGCACTGCATCATTATTAAATACTGTTGGTGCAGCGTTTGGATTAGTACTGTTAGTCATAATAGGAAAGTGCAACAAGTCCCATTTCAGTTTTCGCTCTGCTTCGTCAAAGGACATACTTATTTGATTCGTACCTATATATCTATCGACTGGTGGTACAAAAGGTGCCGTAGCATATTCGGCAACCATCTTGTCAATTTCAAACTTTCTAGGAATTTGTCCTGCATTTGCTGCTAAGACGGTAGGATTTGTTGGGTCTCGTCGTGACGCATTAATCAAACATTGCACGTGAGTATTTCCATCGGCGGTAGCAGTCACTTTAAGTGCTTCATTATTTTGTAATATAGTTTCAAGGAACGGTGACTGTACTGGAAATTTTGTTTTGGTACCGTCCCAGTTACCACTACTTTCGTGATTATAATTAGCACTCGTAGGACCATTATATTCAAGTGGTGTCAATAAGTCGTTCAATGTAGCAGCAATTTCAGTCGGTGTATAATCGCCGCCAGGTATAGTCGCAGTCCAAGTAAAATACTGTGGAGAAATAATATAAAATCCGGAAGTGGGTGCAATCGGTTGAGGTTGAAATTCTGTGTCTTCAACAAATTGTACCTCATCAATATTAAATGCTTGAGTAACAAAACCTGGTTCTACTCTAATTTCTTTCACGCCTGCATTACTCGCACACGTAAATGTAGTCGCAGCGTACTCTTTATCCCTCGCTTGTGATGGTACAGGAATTGGATTATGTTTCTTAAATTCGTCAATCTGGTAAGACGCAACATGGAGTGTACCTCTACCAGCAAAATGTTTGTCTGGAAATTGTGGGTCGGTAAATTGAATAGGAATGTCGCAACCACCATATCGTTTACCTTTCCGCTGTCCCTTACCTCCTCTGGTTGGTATGACGTTACAGTTTACAACAAAATAGGGTGAATGGTTTGTACTCGCCATCGCATCCGCTAACCAATATAATTCATTATCACCAGTCGTTCCTAATCCACCACCAGGTCCAGGTGTACCATATTGTGACAGTGGGGCAACTCCTGCTGCTGCTGGTTGCACGTAATTATAGTTTTGGTTGATATTATAATTTACTAAATATTTGCACCCTGTTAAGGATACATCAAGTCCTTCTTCAGGTACATTGATGACGTCGGTCGTATCAAGAAAAACAGATTTAACAGATACTTGGTCTCCAGGACGTAGTTCAATTGGGTGTGCTAAAGTAGTAGAATAAACACCATTTTGTTGCACGTTTGAACTTTCTTGTTGTCGTAATTGTAAAGTAATCTCTTCCATTTATAATAATAGATAATATAATAATATCTAATATTATTCGCTTCATTGAACTAGAAAACTAAATGTCGAACACTTAGGCGTAAACAATTCGGTAAGAACCGTCAGCGGCAACAGACATACCTTTATCAACTTCAGCATACATATGAACGGTAAGCGGTAAGTTGGTGGACGCCGGAGCAGTAGTAGCGGAACCAGGGTCAGCATCAAATTCTCTGGAAATATTGATAGCAAGGTCGGCAACACGTGCACCGATTCGCACACAATCGTAAGACAGGGCACCGCCAAATGCTTTACCACTAACAGGTTGAAGTGCTGCACCAACAGCATTGAAGTTAACAAGTTCGTCACCATTGGACCACTTGTAAAACACAGAACCAGGGTAGGCAGAAGAAGGTCCATATTCGTCACTGATAATAGCAAGTCTTTCGTTAGGTTTAGTAACACCATTGAAACCTGGAATAACGTTCTTACCATTGAGACGAACCTGAGTGTGTTGATGGAGAAGTGCCTGTGAACCACGGTTGGCATATCCCATCTGGTCGTTACCGTTGTTACCTTCAGCACTATCCTGCAAAGACTTAACAAGCAAAAGTCGCTCAACACGTTTACCAATATAACCCATAGATTGTGCTTTGACTTCTTGACGGAAACCTGCCACTGGTGGGCCGGCAAGTTCCGTTCGTCCACGCATTGTAAATCTGTCACTTTCTATTTCGTTCCATCGTGCACCACGTTCCTTCAATGCCTTAACAAGTGGGGCAAGAAGTCTAGGGTCTTCAACACTGTCAACCGCAAGAATTGGTCGCACTGATGTGGGCGTTTGAGACACGTCCTGGAGAATACCATCAGCAAGTCCACCAAAAAATTCAATCTCTATCTTAAGGTTCTGGAATACAGCGGTAGGCAACACTGGAAGTGCATTTAAGATAGGAAAAACCATACGTAAGTCAAGATAACCAGAGGATGTAGTGCTGTCGGCGGTGTCAGTTCCTGGGGCGTCGTACATATGTTTAAGTGTTTCATTCGCTGCATGGATTTCCATACCGAGTGCATTTCGCTTTTCGTACGAAGCAGATGATTTGTTATCACTGTTGGTGCGGAGTTGTTCTTGGAAACCAAGATATTCTCGTGGTTGACGCAGAGCAGAAAGTTCAGTACGCCCATCCATAAGTCTAATGTTTTTAATAACACCTAAAGCACCCATCAACCTGTTGTAGGCACCAGGTGCTGATGACTTGCACCCCAAATTAATCAATCTCATATTAGGTAAATATCCTTCCTTGCTTCCATCTAATTCAAACACGGCACGATTATTCTCAACAAAAATCGTGGGGTCATGGTAGTCAGTACTTATCGTTCCTTGATTATAAGACATTATAAATTATATATTTATTTTTTTTTCAAATTTTTTAAAATAATTAGTTATCCTTAAACAATAATGTCATAACACTTTCACCGGTAGTTTTGACTTTGCTTAGAGATTTATCCAACACTCTTAATCTAAGATTGGTTATACTTTGAGGATATTCGTTATCCAAATCAATATATACCAATTCATTAACTTCTTGTTCTACGATTCCACTATTGTCACTGACAGGAATTGTTGCTAAAATATTTAATCTCCTACCTATTTTACTTGCTTCCACATCATTCAATAATAGTCCTTGAGAGGAAGAGGCGTCGTAAGACTGAAGGGGGTGACTGTCTAATATAACAACATAATTGTCACTATTTGCTATATCGAAAACTGTTTCTGGTATTATTTCAAATCCAAACGTACCAGCAAATGCTCCTGCATTAAATCTTGGGTTGAATGTATGAGTTCCTGCTCCAATATAATCAGGTCCACTAAATCCTAAAAATCTAAGTATAGACTTATTGATAGTTACCGTAGTAATCTGTCCTGGTAGCGGCACTTCTTCATAAATATGTGGAATAAGGTCAGGTAATTTTGTCTGCATTGCTGCTGATGAACGTTCAAATCCACTTTCAAGTTGGTCGCCTAGTTGCTGACCTCCATCAAAACCATACATATCTCCTATCTGTGGTGTCATTAATGCACGGTAGGCATCTGCTTCAAGTCTGGAAATAGCAAATGGGTCCAGTGTTAAAGAGGGTTGTGACATAGAAGCGTGGGCAAAAGCACCATTAATGTAAGCATAAGGATAAAGTGGTTTGTTTCTATCTGCTTCTGGAATTGTATAAGCAAACAATTGGTGACGAATTGCACCGCCAGAACCGTCACGACTAATAAGAAATCCTCTCACAACGTTACGGTCCTTTCTTAACATCATGATGTCGTGGTTGTCTACTTCAGCACTTGTTGTCTGGGCCGGTGGAACACCACCATCTTGATGGGCGTTACCATCATCTGGAGTAATATAAGTAACATTATCAGTTGGTTTGTAGCATCTTATTTCATAATCTTGATGTGTTGATGCTAATACTTCTGCTCCTGGGATAGGTGTTTTAGATAAACCGATAGCAAATCCATTTGTTTCTTTACCAGCACCATTATCGATAAGATTGTTTATACGTGTCCACCAAACGGCAGAACCCTTACTCCATTCTACTCCGTCCGCTGGGTGAATATATCTGTTAAGTGCACTTCCAGCACCAGCACTTTCACGTGAAACAATACCATATTCTAAAGGTTCTGGTGCACTTCCATCACCTCCTGCTCCGCCAACCTCACGAAGCCATACGCCTGGTGTTGTATCGACAGGTGGTGGTATACCATCTGCTCCAGTCTGGTCCCAATATCCTGCTGGTTGAGAAGTAAAAAGCAGTGCACTCCTGGCATAATCACTCCTGACATCTGCTGCTTCAAACCGATAATCAAAAGCACGTGTTTTCAAAAGTGGGTGCAACATAGGCGTCACTCGCAATTGAATTGCCTTTTTCTCTTCACTACCAGTAACATTAAACTGCATATAGTTATTCATCTGGGTTGTGTCGCCAGGTTGGCCGAAGTTTGTAGTATCTCCTATAGAGCATGTATCGTTCAAAGCACCTGCTAAATCATCAAACATATCTGGATAATTAGCGGAAGTGTATTCGGCAACTTTCATTTCATTGGTATGTGCCGCTGCATATACATTCGTGTTGAAATTATAAGTAACACTTCGTTCGGCACCACTAATACCTAAAGTTGAAAATTCTGTTTCAAATGTCAAGTTCTGCAGTGCAACTGATGCTTTGGGTCCAAGTTTGAGGTCACTATCCATGTCTGCTTCAAATTGATTATCATTTTCGGTTGTAAGGCGTATTAACTTAACCATATAATAATAGTAAATATTATATGATAGTAAAATTTACGAAGATTAATACCCTCGTCGTTTGCTCCCTCGGTTACCTCCCACTCGCTTACTTTTTGAAGAAGGTGCTTTCCTAACCACTCTACTGTTTTTGCTGTGTGTCTTACCTGACATAATAGTTCCATCAGGCATTCTATGAGTACCTTTTAATTCAAACACGTCCTTGAGTTTCTTTTTCCTTTTCTTTTTAGGTGCAACTAATTCTTTCTTCTTATACAATTCTTTCATTATATATTAGGTTCGTAAAAATGTTTTGTATAATATATAACCTGTTTATATATAATGTTTGATACCCTTGAAAAAATGCTAATTGATTATCCGTGGAAAGTGAATAAACATACTAAAACTACTGCAATGAGAAAAGGTCAGTATTCGATAAATGTAGGCAAAACCAGTCATTGGACTAAACCAGGTAAACCTATTCTGCCTAGCGTTGCTATGAGGGAAAATAAACACCAAATCTACGATGAGTGTGCTAGATTATTTCCAGAGCACAATTTTGATTGTGTTATGATAAACAAAAACTTCAAGTGTCCGCCTCATAAAGATAAAAATAATATAGGTGAAAGTATAATTATAGGGTTAGGTAATTACAATGGCGGAGATTTGGTCGTAGAAGGTGACGGACAATGTTTACTTTATTCACCATTTATTTTCAATGGAAGTGAGAAAGAACACTGGGTAGAAGACTGGACTGGAGACAGATATACAGTAGTGTTATGCAAGTCTAAGTTTAAGAACTTTAGGGAACCTCCTCCTCAACCTCATCAAACCGATGACGGTGTCTCAGTCTAATTTCACCATAACCTGTACCACCACGCATAATAGTGCATAAGTCTCCAAAGTGTTCCTTGAGGTACGAACATGCTACTTCGTTATCGTCCCATCTAGATTTTTTGTCACCAATTCCACCTTTTTGGAACATTTTTGTTTTCATTCCTACGTGATTAAATCTAACTACACCACCCCAGTTTTCATAATTTAGTAAAGTAAATAAATAATCTTGTTTTACTTTGCAGTATGTTTCGTTTAAATGATACCGTTTGTTTATGAAACCAAAGCACTGTCCTATACAAAATTTTAGATTCGTACTCACTTCCTTTTGATTTCCATAGAAATAAGTATTTGAAGTAGAAGCAACACCCCACAATGTCAAACCTGTACGGTCAAGTTCTCTCTTACCACGTATAAATAAATCAGTATAATCTTTACCCTCTAAAGAAACATAATCTTCTATATCGTCATCCAATGATACTATATATTCGTTATAATCGTAATAGTTCATAATAAAGTTGCGTTGTGCAGTAATGCCTGGTTTGCCTATAACTATGTGGTAGTCAGGATACTTTTCACAGTACTCGATAAACTCAAAATCATCTGCAACAAAAATAGTAATATTGCTTAACGTGACACCTACCATGGTGTTAAGAAATGATAGCGTCTTTGAGCCCAATGTTCTGGTTCGTTTGTATGAAGGAATAGCAATCTGCATATCTATAATAAATTGTTAGAAAATAAAATATTGAATTATAACATAATGGTCTTCTCGTGCAAACTCTGTGAAAAGGAAACGGTCATAATGACACACTTGTGTGACAAATGCCGTAGAATTAAACATCTTATAAACTTGTATGATGAAAGGGTGTACGAAGTGCTGGAAAATTGCCTAGTTCGTAAGGAACATGCTATACAACATAAAGAAAAACAAGAATTGAAGCACGAAAGTAATAAGATACATAATACGATTGCGGATAGCATTGTAAAAGATAAGGAATAAGTATTCAACTAACGTCACTATGAAAAAAAAAACTTGTAACGTGGCAATGCTGGATGAGATAAGGAAAATGGTGCAACTATCGTGACCCACTCGATATCGACAAATTTTGTGTAAAACGCTTGAAGAGTTAAGGAACTTAAATTGCATATATATAAAAACTTGTAATGGGACTAATGGGTTTTTTCTTTTGGTTTTTATTTTGAAAATAGTTTTTCACTTACCCTAAAAAAATAATTTTCGATATTGAGTAGAAGAGAAAAAATGGAAAAGTCCCATTACAAGTTTTTTTATTTATGCCTTTTTTCTGGATTGTAGTCATCCATATCATCACCACTCAACCACCTGTCGTACAACCATCTTATATCTTTGTGGGTCCAACCACCATTCTTACTTGCATATGCTTTCACTTGATAATCTGGTATTGCTTCACCGTCTAACTTACCTTTACGAAATCTGTAATATAAAGTAATATCATCAGTATACATATTGCTATTTGATTGATTAGTTCTTTTACATAATGATACATACTTTGTATTCATAACCCAATCTTTGTGTGATTTAGGTGCACCAAAATATGTAAGATTACTGTCTACCCAGTCGATATATATATTATCAAGTCTACAATTTTCAACATTACCATCGTCTGCTTGACAACCGTTATTTGTATAGTATTCCTTCTCCTTCGCTGCAATTTCGTCACCCTTGAATGCACTCGCAACCAATTTCATAACCCCTTTAGTATGTACCTTACCATTTAATGATAAATAAACACAAGGATGTCCGCTACGCATCTTAGGTACTACTGGTTTAGTCTTCTTAAATTTAAGTATTTTACGTACGTTACCATAAGTACTTACTTCATATTTTTCAAATCCGTATATACTGCTCCATAACTCATCGTCCATAATATAGTGCTCCATAATTCTCTAGGTTGTTTTCCATCATTATTAGTGTTTAATTGTTATCAATTTTTTTATTTGAATACTTATATAGTATGACTACCTACGCTTTTTCCTGCCAAATAATTGCTTCTTCTTTTTTGGAACAACTGGTGCAGGTGCTGATACTTGCCTTTGCTGGGGTACCGCTGGCGTGCTTTTTTGCTGCACTGGCATTGATGGACTTGGTTCAGGAGATTTTGGGCGGACAGTTTTTTGAGGAGATGGATGAGTGGCTTCTGTTCGTACTTCGTTCTCCTCATCGTCTGTATCGTTCGCTACGGCAGTTTTTACCTTAGGCACTCCTCTTTTCTTTTTTGCTCTAGGTTTTTTTACCACATCTTGTAATGTCATACTCTTGACTTTTTCACGCAACTCTGCTAATTCTGTATCTCTTGGGTCTATTTCTGCAGGTTTTGTAACTTTAGCAGGTTCACTTCGCACATCGTTGCTAACATGTTCTACCTGTTTTGGTTTTGCTGCTGCTGCTTTCGCCTCTTTTTTTGCTTTACGGTTTGCTGCTGCTTTTGTACGTGCTTTTGCTAAATTTTCTAACAGTTTTGCTTTCTTTTCTGCAGACATAGGTGCACGTGCTTTCTTTTCCTTTTTAGGTTTTTCTACCTTAGGAGGGTCAATAAGTTTAGGGGTTTCCAATACTTGAATAAGGTCTTCGCTCATTATATGTATTCATAAGATTATTTATTTTATAATATTACGAATATATATGAAATTAGTTTCTATTGTACCAAGTGACCGTAAAGGTAAAAAATTCAAAGCAGTATTCGATTTAGATGGTAGAAGCAAGACGACACACTTCGGTGCAAGTGGATATCGAGACTTTACGCTAATGTCTAATCCAGAATCAAAATTTTATATTAAGAATAGTGGTGAAAGAGAGAAAGTAAGACAAGCATATTTGAGACGACACGCAAATGAAAATTGGATGAAACCTATGACCGCCGGTGCACTTAGTCGCTGGATATTGTGGGAGAAGCGGACTGTTCCTGCTGCTGTTCGTGCTTTCCGGAAGAAGTTTTCTGTTTAATGTACTCCTGGTGTTTCTTACTCTTATAATGTCTAGGTATATTATTTCTACGCATAGTTGCACCGCATTCACACGTGCAAGGTAGAGAATAGTCGTGCAGGATTTGTTTCCTATGTTTCATATAGTATTCGTGGTTCTTAGCACTAATCTTCTCGGCATTATCTATTCTATAGTTTATCATATAACCAGGGTTTGCCTTACGCCATGCTGCGTACCGAATTTTGTTATTTTCTCTTTGAGAAGGTGTTTGTGCTACAGTAGTATTCATCACTTTGATATATTAGTACTCCGTAATTCTCTAAATCAATTTAATGTTATACTTTGAAAATCTTTATTCATATAGAGTGAACCTGGATTAGTAAAATTGATAACCAAGAATGACCTTGGCGTGGCAGTTTCTCTCCTAAACATATTAATAAAACTCTTTTTATTTTTACCATAGTTGAAGTCCTCTGCTATCAATTCTAATTCTTTTGCACTTGTACCAAACAGAATTGCACCTGTTAAATTACTTCTTAAACTTGTACTGACCATAGTAAATCGTTGACTTGTATATATTTGTGACAGGTTAAGGTGTCTACCATTAGCAATCAATTTAGTTATCATACCAAAGTTTTTATTTTTTAAATTACCTGAATAACCTACATCGTCCATAATAATTAGTCTATTTTTTGCTTTGCCTGTCGTCTCCATTTCATCTAGAAATTCTTCCTCCAGTGTTTCGTACAGACTTTCGATAACATCTTCATCGTATGTCATTCTGTTTTCTTCTGGTATTTCCTTCATTTCCATAAGTATTTTAATCTTGTTATCAAGTTCATTATCACTGATTATATATATATCGTCACCATCAAACTTTTTGTCATATCCAAAATCTGGATTTAACAGCAAGTTTAACACTACAGTAGTTTTACCGGATAACTGTGACTTACCATTCACTAGGATACGAAACGGTAAATCAAATATTGGCATTGGTGTATGATTACCATCTGTCTTGTCTTTCACTTTGAGTATTTGAAATTTTGCCATAATATAAAATATAACAATATTATATTATTCTTATTATTTATAATGAGTGCAATTCTTGGTGGTCAAACAGGATTAGGATTAGGCAATACAACTGAAGATGCTACGGCACAAGCATTCAAAGCGGCAGATGCACTGAAGGGTAAGAAAGAAGAAACAGCAAAAACCATAGAAGAAGGGTTAGGTGGTTTAAAAGTTATGATAGGTGGTAAAGGTGTCACGAAAGCAATATTAGATGACCCTATCGTGAAGAGATTTGGTGCACAATTAAAAAACAAAGCAGTAGATGCTGTAAAAAAAGCAGGACAAGATGCTATTGATAATGTAAGTGAACGTTTGAGTAGCATGGTTCCATACGAAGCACTGTCGCAACAATCCGTTCCAGGTGTTGGTGCAAGTACAGATTTTGCTAACCCTGCATTTGCACCGGCGGAGGCAGACCAGAGTGAGTTAGATAGTTTAGTTGCTAAAGGTGCATCAAGGTTACAAGATGGTGAAGATGTATTCCGTGAAGGTTATGATGGCGTAGAAGATGGTGTAGCACACGTAACATCTGGAGAAGGTTCATTATTTCGTGCTGGTGAAAGAGCAAGTGATGATATATTAGATACAGAATACGAAAATGTTACAGACAATGCTGGTCTCGCTAAGGCACTCCCTGAAGATGATGTGAGTGCTGGTGAGTTTGGTACAGAAGCAAGTGGTGGTTTAACTGAGGCAGAACTGGCACGTTCAGCAGAACTAACTGCACGTATCACGGCCTCGCAGGCAGCAGCAGCACCAGCAACTACAGCAAGTGGGGCAGATGCAGCAGGAGCACTCGCAGGTGACACAGCAGCAGCAGTACCAACAGGTGATTTAGCAGCAGGGGCAGGAGCAGCAGCAGCAGAAACGGCAGGAGCGGCAGCAGGGGGTGGAGCGGCAGCGGCAGCGGCAGCAGGAGGTGAAGGTGCAGAAGTAGGATTGGGTGAAACAGTTTTGGCAGGATTAGATGCTATTCCATTCCTCGATATATTTACATTAGCGGCAGGTGCAGGTCTCGCTGGTGCAGCAGCAGCAAAAAAACGCACGGTAGGTGCATTCAAACCAGATATGGACGCCTTACAATCAGGTAGTGCTTTCCAGGCAGGATTTGGTAACATCTAATAAATTACTGTTGATATATTTATAAGTATAACTTCGCTTGATATTTTGTTTCTTTTCAAAGTGTCCGTTCCTAACTAATTTTATAAATATTTTGCGTACATATGCTTTGTCATAATTATTTAATACATAACAAAAAATGGCACATAAGTGTGAGTACTTTAGAAATCCAAGATTTTGTAGATTACGATAGTCTAGGTATCCAATAACAACTAATTCATCCGCTGCTTTCAAGGGCATAATATATTATAAGATAAAATAATATATTATCTATCCACGCAAAATGTTACACATATTACACAATACCTGTCGAAATTCGCCAGTCACGTGACAATGGTCTAAACACCGCCAGTTATTTTCTGGTGTACCATGTGGACCGAACTCCTGGTCACAATTTTCGCAACATTTAGTATTTATGTATTTTTCGTACAGTTTGTCATAATTGTCACTAATTACACCACGTATCTTCCAGCGTGCAATCGCTCGTACTTTTTTACCTTTTGGTGTTTTAGCATATTCTGTCATTCTGGCAATTGCTTTCTCCCTGTTTGCTTGATAATAATTTTTACTATCTTCCTTCACTTTTTCTCTGTTGTTTTCACGCCAAGTTGCACCATATGCAGCACACTTTTCCTTATTTTGTTCTCTATATCTTTTGCACCTTGCCCTATGTCGTATTCTACGTTCTTCTTCAGTAAATACCATATCGCTTTATGATATACTATCGCTCGGTTTCTCTAAATTCTTTTTTCATCAATTCATTAATGTTAATTTCTGCCAAGGTATCCTACCCCCTTGGCGTGGCGGACCACTTGCCCTTGTACCATCTTCCTCAAATTGTTTGCAGAGCATGTTACGTTCAGCACGCACTTTTTCCAGCGTCCAACCTTCCTTTTTCCTAAAATAATATGTCTTATAATGTATCTTGGGTTTAATACAATGTATCCTAAGACAGAACTCATAATCACCCTCTTTGATAAAGTGTCCTACAGTATTTTTCATATATAAGTATTTTAGTTCATTCTACTTAAATTGTTTTCCGGTACTCTTAATATGTTTCGTCGTCACTTGTGTACTCACTATCGAACTCTAAGGGTTCGTACTCATCCTCTGGTCCAGTATCAACGTCCTTGTGTGGGTCATAATCGCAGTCTTCGTCACTTATGTACTCTTCCTCTCTTTCTTCAGGTATGTCGTCCAATTGCTGCATAATAGCGTGTCTCCAATCAACAGCGTGAATACTACCATCATTATTGTAGACAATTAATATCTGGATTGGAGTAAGGCGTGAATTTCCTGTGTCAATATCTACCAACATTTCAATCATTATATTATATCATCAAACTATTTTTCTACCTTTTGAAATCAAAAAAACCCTATTACAAGTTTTTTTCAGTTGAGGTTGACCGAGTTTCTTCTACTACATGCTCTATCATAACATATTCCAAGTATGAAAGAAATTGCACTGAACCCTATTATTTCTAAAACTGTAAACAAATAAGAAGGTATGCCGTGAATGTTGTTAGAATGGTTATGCATATATTAATTACCAGATAATAACAAGTTAGGATTTGCCGCACTGTGCCCACCTCTTTCTTTCCAACCAACGTGTGAAATAAGATTAGAAATACCATTCGCCGCTGAACTGTCAGTATGTACTGAAATAGTAAGTATTTCTTCCGTAGAAAGATTAGGTCCAGCAACAGTTGTAGAAGATAATACTACATTCTCAAATGGAAACATTGGCGTAGGATTAGCAAACATAGAAAACTGTGTTCTCATACCTAAAGTAACCTTCGTTTGAGTTGGAATGCCAAAAGTCCTTTTCGTTCTGTACCATGCTCCTGCATCCTGTCCGTCGCCAAGTGGTTTGGTATATACTACCAGGAAAGGTACATTTCTCGTATCAGTCCAGTTATTTATTATACCAACAAAATAGGCGTTCTCCAAATTTGCTAATGTTATTGGGTGGGAACCTTCGCTGTAAAAATAATAATTTAATTTTTGAGTACCGGATGCTTTTACATATAACCAACCTTTTCTACCATTATCGTCAGCGGTTGGTGCAGGTAATGTATCAGCGTAAACTGCTACGCCACTGGTACTCGATAAATTGACACGTCCATTGTGAATTGGTATTCCATCGCTATTCATTATATATTATAAAAGAATTTATTCACTTATTTTTTACACTTCACTACTGTTCGTTGTAACTGCCTTCTCAACAACAACTTGCTGCTCGCATTTATTTCCAAGACAAGAAGAAGATTTGATATGTTTAGATGCATATATAATACTGCCTATTGCTGCTGCAATTGCTGCAACAAGTGCCGCCATACCTGCATAATGTTTATCTAAATCTTCAACCTGCTCGTCACTAAGAATGGGCCCAAAATCAGTTGAACCAGTTGGAGGAGGTAAATAATACGTATGATTATCCATTATATTACTTAGGAAGAAAATGTTTCTGTGTTAATTCCATGATGTTGTAAATACATCGTGTCTTTTCCTCAACAAGAGTAATTAGTTGACAGGATAATTCGTACAGTTCGTCTTGGGTTTTTGCTTCTTTAATATCCATCTGTTTCATTTTTATTTGTAAATCGATATTGGTCGCCTTAGTACCAAGTGCAGCAAACGTAAGCAATTCTTCACTCATCATATCAATTAAATATATAAATAACATTTTATTTAATTCTTTTTCTAATATATGATTATGAAAATACTTGATGACCGACTGCCACGTGAACTAACGGATATGATATTTCGTACGCTTCATAACGCATTAATGAAAGAAATTTGCATAATCATCAGGCACAAAATTGTATTTGTATTAGTAAAAAAAAGATTGAGTTTTCTTATTTGTGAGAACCAAAACTATTATTCGTCATTAGATGTATTTTAGTCTACCCAGCAATCATCACATACCGCTTCATCTTTTCTATCTTTGTGTGGTGGTTCTTCCGTGAAACCGCAAACTCTTTCACCGCAACCAACACAGCATACATCTTCGTCTTCAGTATTGTCAAGTTCATCACAACCACTGCAACAATAAACAGGGCAAACTTCACCTATGTAACGTTCATTTTGACATTCTTGATAATAACTTTCATCTAATTGAACCTCACAACTTGGGTTGCTACAAATGTGCTCCTCCTCCTCCACATCGTCACAATCCAACCATATTTCACCTCCAACCTTTCTACGAGTAGCAACCAAGTGGTTGTGTTCTATCCAGAAGTCCAGGGCAGCACCTTCAATTTCTCGTAACAGTGTTGTGGTGATGGTATTCATTTTGTACTCATTATTATTGTATTACTAAGTATTTCAATTTTTTTCTATTATACCTTAATGTAAGTCTTTTGTGTGTCTACATTGTGACACATAGCAGCAGCAAGGTCTTTGTGACTTTCTAGAACTTTGTAATCAACGTGATGACTAATCCATACGTGTCTTAAAATATTCAGTGTTATCTTTTTACCTATACTTTCGAATACCTTAGGTATCAATTTTCCAAAGGCGTTCATACCTATAGGTGCATCGTACGACTTGTTAGGAAACAAATATTTACTCGTATTTAATTTAAACCATTCATCTAAAATATTTTTTAATCGTGTACTTTTAACAGTCCATATCTTTTCCCCTTGAGATTTTTTGGTTTTAAATTCTTGTAATACAAATTGATATGTACCCCCTTGGTGCAACAAATAATTTTTTCCTGCTTTGATATCGCTCTTACTTTTTATTAGTTCCATCCCACCATATTCTAATCTAATAGGTGCCTGTTCTGTATACAATAACGCTATAACAGCACTCTTATATATATTATAAATTTTGGTAGGTGTGTACGAATTGTAAACACTTTCGTCTATCATTTCCAACCAATAATCTGCCACCGCATTTAATTCTTCCATGCTACACATTCTATCTTTTTCTTTGTCAGTTTTTTGGTATGCTTCCTGCATTTCGTTTCGTTTATTTTCCAATTCTTCCAGTTTAAGTTCGTACACTTCTTTTTCATCCTCATATTGATTCGTACTCTTCAGTGCCTGAGTAACAGTAATAAGGTATGAGCGTTGTGTATTGTTAGACAGTGTATTAATATATTTTAGCACACGCTCTACGTCTTCTAAGAAGTCTGCTGTTTTTGGTTCGGTTCCACCATTAAGTGCACGTAACCTCTGCATATAAGCACGGTATGAACTGTCGCTGAGTTTTCGTTTCCTAAAGTATTCTTCTAAGGAGGATGTCATTCTAATATAAATATATAATATATTTTCTTAAAATCAATTCAATTTATTATTCCTTTACTCCTTCAATATCGTATTGACGTTACATACTCGGCAAACCTGAATAAATAACTCTTCTAATACATTATCCTGTATTTCGCACATTTCTGTGCTAAAGTAACAGTCCTTCTGTTCTTGTCTGTACTTGACGTATGTGTCAAAGTGTTCGTGTCCGTTTACATGCTCTGCAAATTCTGCACGGAATTCCAGGTATTCGTCATCATCTAATCTAAAACTATTATCATCTACATTTTTCAGGTCTTTGTTTTTGTATTTCCAAAACGTGTGTCTACTGTCACTGTAGTGACAAGCATTCCAGCAAGCCAAATGCCTGCAATGTTTTTCTACACAATAAAAGTTAAGAAATGATATTTTATTGTCGTCGCACACCCTAAACCAAATTTTATTTTTTATTTCTATAGGCAAATCACGGTAGATTTCTCGCAACTTTGGTTCATACCACAAAAGTCCTATACTTCGTGATAAATAAATATCCAATAAATTAAATAATTGTACGTTATCCTTTTTGCTTATACCGGTACGAATCGTAAACGTAGGTTCACCTTCGTAATATGCTATCCGCTTATTTGCACCTGATGATTTGTTTATAACAAGAAGTGGTAGTTCTTCTTTAGGCGTATCGATTAATTTAGCAAGAAGTAGATTCGCTGCTTTTTCGATATGTTTTTCGCTGCACTTGATTAGACTTATTTCTTCCTTTGGTTTGTATGTGTATGCTGAACTTATAAATTTTTTCCAGGTTTGTTTAGGTAATGGAAGTTCGGTATTTGCACGTGAAATAATATCATCAATAATATATTTACCATTCCTTGATTTGGGTGTTGGAACTTGGAATGATACTTTTTTCGGTACTGGTAAACATGCTGCTTGTTTTGCTGCACGGCGTTGATGTAAAGCAGTCTTGATATGTCTATCATAATTAGATTTACCTGGAAAGTCACGGTTACAAATGTCGCAACGGAATTCGGTCATATAAGGTAGATATATTTTATAAATGATAATCTTACGATTAAATTGAAATACTTTGTATGATTAGTAAAAAAGACAAAGAATAAATTGTTGCTGTATTATATAATGGCGTCTATTGCTATCTTAAATTCGCATCCAGTATCTGTACTGAAGAAGGAAATATCCAAGACCAACATCAAAGGTTATTCTAAAATGAAAAAACCTGAACTTGTTGCACTTATGATGAAGAAAGAAAATAAACCACGATTTAAACACATAAAAATGAAAGAAGGTAAAAGTGCACCAGCACCAAAGGTTGTTGCAGTAAAAAAGAAACCGAAAAAGAAACCTCCACTGAAAATTAAACTGCAGCAAAAATTATTGACAAAGGCGGAAGCAAAGAAAAAATTAAACTACTACCAGACTGAAACAGGTGCATTCAGTAGTGAAGCAGAAAGTGAATATCTCGACACCTTAAGCATGAATATGTCGGTCAAGCAAGCAGAAAAACTGATGAATAAAAGGCAAGCAAGAGCAATAGCAGATTTCTGGTCTGGTTACAAAGCAAGTGATAAAAAAACCGAAAAAGATTGGGAAATGGCGTGGAAAGAGTGGCAAGATGATATTGACTTAGATACGTATGACACAGCACCCAAAAAGAAAACTAAGAAGAAGCGTGTTGCTCCTACTCCAAAATCTCCTCTCACGATTGATGAAACAGAAGACCTTCAAAATTTTGAAACCAATTATCGTGCTCTTGCTCGTGCCGGCTTCGGCGACTCTGTTGCTGCCAGCAGTCGCCCATATGGGACATACGACGATAAAGAAGTTGCAGACCAAATGGAAAGGTCTTACAAAGCATATCTTGATTTTAGGAAGTCAGCACCAGCAGAAGTGGTGTTAAAATTTATGAAGACTAAACTTTCTAAAGCAGGACTTCCATTGAATAGAGTAGATAAAGCAGCGGATGCTGAAACAATGGAAGACAATATTCGATACCAATTGCGGAAAGGGTCAACTGATTATAAAAACACGATTATGGATAATGACCCTCTTGTCTACCGAGGAGAAGTCCAAGATTATATGAGGGCATTTTTAAAAGCAGCAGACAAAATAAAAGCAGCAGGTAAATAAAATGTGACAAAGTTAAAATATTAGTAATATATAATGGCACGTAAACCAAGAACATTCAAAGAAAAATTTAATGCTAAGCACGGACAACCTTTAGACATGTCTAACTCCATAAGCAAGATTGCACGTCTATCAGGCATATCGTATCGTAACGCTAAAAAAATATTTGAGAAAGGTGAAGGTGCATACTATTCTAATCCAGAAAGTGTACGTAAGTTTGTAAAGTCACCGCAGCAATGGGCGTATTCACGTTTGTACGCCAGTGTTTCACCTGGTTCTAAGTCATCGAAAGTTGATAAGGATTTGTTAAAAAAAGTGAAAAAAAAATAGTTTTGTAAATATGTTGCACCTAATTAATTAATCTTAGTAAGGACACCGTGCACCTGCAAGTTGACTGTCTTGTCTGGCGTCTCGTTCTTCTGGTGTCTCCACTTTTGGTACGCGGCCAGCATTTGGATATCTAACAACTTCCCTTCCATCAACAAACCGTGGAAGTTCAACACCATTATAGATAGCAGTTTCCTTAGCACGTTTATCACTCTTATACTTATCCATTGGAATTCGTTCCCAGTATTCTAGAGTGTCAATTGAATGGGTACATTCTCCAGGTTCATCACCGCCACCCATTGCTTCAAGGTAAACAGCATCAACACCCTCCTCAGGGTCTTCATACTGACTGCATCTATTTTGCCAGCAGAAGAGTGCATCTTCGTATGTCTCAAAATATTCGTCATTGTCTCTGTTGTCACCAAGACTGTCGTTCTCAGGGTCATAAATCCAGGTGCAGTCAAACACAAGGTAGGCAGTTGGTTCGGTTGTGGTAGACATTGTTTTGTTGTTACGTTTACAGTTGTGGTACTTTGTATTTCAATTTAAAAATATTCGTAAGGAATAAGACGCCTAAACGTAGGAAAAGGTGCGTAAACGTACACATATACTATACTATACTATACTATACGAAAAAAACTTGTAATAGGGTTTTTGGATTTTTAAGATGAATTTTAGCAGGGGGAAGAGGTAGAATATGTTATGCAAAATATTGCTTGCCTTTTTTTTTAT
>Ga0209336_10000429_pt1 | contig 21777 bp, 35 predicted proteins | sample LinPmetageLP32_FD_184042 | JGI IMG/M metagenome (GOLD analysis project Ga0209336, IMG submission 184042) | Marine viral communities from the Pacific Ocean - LP-32 (SPAdes) (version 2) | ecosystem: Environmental > Aquatic > Marine > Oceanic | place: Pacific Ocean | collected 2009-08-23
TAGCTACTCTGTTTGGAGAGTAGTATGTATTGTACATACGAGTAATCTCTGCTTGAGTTAGTTCTCTATCAAATACTGCAAACTCATCTATGTTACCTTGAAAGTAATTACCATTTGCTGCTTTATCCCCACCAATAGTTAATGATTCTGTGTATGCTGCAGGAGAACTTGAACCTGCACCTACAACAGCAGATACAGTTTGTAAAACACCATCACAATATAATTTACATTTTGTAATATCAGTATCTAAATAAACTACCCAATGATGCCACTCTCCATCATCTTGTGCAGTATTAGCCACCCAATAAACATAATAAGAATTATTAAGCCATAAAAGAGGTCTTGTGCCATCTTCGTTAAAATGAAATGCACCATTTCTATCTCCTCCGTGTCCAAACACACCTTTATTAGCACCTGTTTCACTTGATTTACACCAAAAAGAATAAGTAGTGTTTTGTAGTACAGTATCTGCACCATCAGTAACAATACATTGGTCTACTCCATCAAAGACAATAGAACGTTTATTTACAAACCTATAAATAGGTTCTGTCGGTAAACTTAGCTTATTTGCTAATGCTAACATATATTAGTTTTTATATCCGATAGCTAAACCTGAAGTCAGAGTAATAGCAGTCGTGTTCATAAACAATGTAGTTCCAGCAGGTATTGTCGTAACCAAGTTACTTGCACCTGTAGAATTAGCTACAGTAATAGCAGATATTACACTTTCTAAAACAAAGTATATTGCATAATAATCTTTACCTGTCTGTGCAGTAGTTGTAAAAACTTCTACCCCACCTAATTGACCTAATTGCTCATTTAATAATGCTTGTGTATTTTTTATTCCCATTTTTTTATTTTATTTAACTAACGTATATATAATTATCTGAAGCAGGTTCATTGTACTCTGTATATTGTACTTCTTCTCCTCCACTTGGTTCTTTAACGTATAATTTACCTAACTCTACGCTTCCTTGTACTACTCCTTTAGTATCTGCTACAGGACTTAGTACATCTGTTTCATTTATTGGCGCAGTACCTGATCCTAATACAACACTTGAACTAATCCAACTAACTTCAAAAATCTCATAAGTCCAGTATCCATTAGGTTTAAAATTAATTGCACCTGTGTATACATTTTGTGATAAGCTATGTGGCATAAAAAATATTGTATACCTATCATTTAATATTGTAAATTGCCCATAAGCATAAACTACACTTCCTGATAAATCGTTTGTAAACTTACATAAATACCTTAATTGACTTGTCGGTACTGTTGTATTGATACGTTTCTCTAGTGTAGTAGTGTAAAACGTTGAAGTTTGTCCGTAAGTTGTATGTATCATGTTGTGTTTACTTATTATATAATAGAAAAAAGGTAAATTTATTTGATAAAAAAAAAGACTACCGAAGTAGTCCCTTTAATAAATATAATAAATAATATATTATGAAGTTATAATTGAATTAAATGTAAATGCTGAATTGTCTAATGGTGTAGTAGTATAATCTGCTACTGTTACCATAGGATTTTTTTCCATACCATCTAAAGTCCAGTCATAACCTGCCATATCCCCAAAACTTACACCTGAAGAATTAGTACCTGCATTTAATTCTAAACCATTTTCTAAACCTAAACATAATAACACATTATGAGAATTAGTAGATAATACTTCGTTTAATTCAACAAATACTACTAATCTTTGTGCAGTTAAAAGTTTAATTTGGTTTTGATCTTCCTTTGTTAGCTTATGTAGTTTAATATTAACTGTAGGAGTATAGAAAACAGTACCATTTTCAGAAGAACCAGTAATAGTTTCTGTAACAGAACCTGTACCCCTTTTAAGAGTATACTTATAGATGTCATCTGAACCACCTAAATCAAAATCTGTTAATTCTCCTGATGCAGTTACAAAAGTAGCAACCTCATCATATTGTGCAAAGTATACTGCTTTGATTCCACCTACTGTATCTCTACAAGTAATATTTCTTCCTTTTGTTAAATTACAAGACATTTTTTATTGTTTTAAAAGTTAAAGAAAGGGAGATTTTACTCTCCCTTATCTGTTTAGTTATTAATCTTGTTGTACTGTTTCAGCACCAACACCTACCTGAACACCTCCTGAAAACTTAGCAACAACTCTCATATTATCTGAACCATCAAGCTGAGTCATATCTAACATCTTAATGTTTGTATCATCAGATAGTAAATCAGTACCATAAAATAAATTTGATGTTTGAGCAGCAACTAATTTGTTGTCTGGCATACCAGGACATGGCTGAATAGTAATTCCTTCAAACATTGGGATATAATCTCCGTTCATATTGTAAGCATTTACATACCCTAATGTAGAGATAGCTGAAATATAGAATCTGTAAGTTTTCATGTTCATATAAATTCTTAAATCATCTTTACCATATACGTTAACAGGAATAGATGCTACTAAAAATTGTAATTGAGCAATAATGTTTGCAGCAGTATAAGCAGTACCTGCACCACCTACATTAGCAGTTTGTACTGTTCCTCCTGTAGCAAAAGCACCACCAGCAGTTAAAAATCCTTTAAAAGTACCTGAATTAGCAGCACCTGAACCAGTCCAAATAGAACTCTCTACTGAATCAGCAATAATTTCTCCAAAGTATGCTAATACATACTGGTCAAAAGATGGTGCAGTTCTGTTAAAAGCACCTGCTTTCATTTCTTCAGCTTCCCAACCTGATAATAAAGTTTTTTTACAAAGGTCTACATTGATTTGTAGATTTTTAGGTTCTAAAACTGCTTCTGTTAAAGCTAGAGTACCTGCATCAGTAAAATCACAAGTTGCATCTGCTACTAAGCTAGAACCTGCCATTTTTCTAATGTTTTCTTTATATTTAATATTTTCTAAGACAGTTAAACCCTCTAAGGATTTAGCTTCTTTTAAAGCAGCCGAAATATATTGTCCGAATACTTTACCTGCGTAATTTGATGTTACTGTAAAAGCCATTTTTTTTTATTTATTTAGTTATGTTATATAATATTCTTTCTCTTTTAGTCATTTTAGATATATCTCTTTGTGAGATTTCTTTACCTAAAGAACTAAATTTGTTTGTATCTACAGGTTTAGCAGCAGGTTCGTTTGATAACTCTACTACTTGTGCAGATAGTTTTTCTTTTTCTGAAGATAAATCTTCATTTGTTGATTTAAGTTCTGCTAATTCAGCTTTTAAAGTTTCTATGTCTGTATTTACATTACTCATTAGATCAACTACAACAGACTTAACTTCATCCATAAAAGCTACTGAATCAAATTCAACTTCTTCCATATCTTCTTTAGATGCTTCTTCTTCTACTGGAGTTTCTTCAGCTTCTTCTTCTTCAGCTTCTTCTTCCATAATTTCAGCAACTACACCCTCAACCTCTACAGAAAAACTTTGACCATCTTCAGTTTTGTATTCTCCAATAGGTAAAAGCATTGTAGTTCCATCTTCTGTAAGAACAGAAATATCTACTCCTGCTTCTAATGTTTCAGCAGTTGATACTATAATAGTACCATCTTCAAGTTTCGCTTGATACTCTAAATTCACTTCTTCTTGCTTATCAAGACCAAGTGCTACTAATATTTGTTGTTTTAAATCCATTGTGATGTCTTTTTTTTATATAATAGAATAAATTATTATTTGTTTGATTTTTAAAGTTTATAATTTAGGTAAGTCAGGAATACTTTGAACTTTCTTTCTGTTTTCTTCAGCTTGTGAAACTGCAACTTTGAATTTTTTAATAACAGGAACTTTATTTGCATCTATTCCTAAATCTTTTAATTGTTTTTCTATTCTAGTTATATTTGCCTTTCCCTGTTTAACTCCTTTCATACTTTCTTGTGAGTTTGCTTTTATTGAATTTATTTTTTTTCTTATACTAGAAAATTCTGTAGTAATTGTTTTTAATTGCTTTTCAATTATAGAATCTTGTTTTTGTAAAAACTTTAAACCATCTGTTAAGTCATCGATAACACCTAATTCAACTTTTTCAGCTTTTAGTTCTGTCTTTTCTTTTATTAGTTCGCTTAATGCTTCTAATATATCTTCGTTTGAAAATTGTTGTTTACCCATTTTTTCCATTTTATTAATAAAGTAGCCCTCTATACTTAGACCTTTTAGTTCTCCATCTTTTATTTTACTCCACATCTCATCATTCTCTATCTTCATCTTTACAAACCAAGTACCATCAGGTAAGTCAAAGCCATATAACTTAGATTTGTCCATATCCCCCTCTTTTATCCAACTCTCTATAGTTAATACACCTGATACATTTTCTTCATGTTGATATGTAGCTTTATGATGATTGTTGTGCTTTAAATACAACTCACTAGCTTGTCTTACTGTTTCTTTTGAGAAATATACATAGTAATCTGAATCAGTATTAGGATCGTATCTAAATATATTTTTGTTTGGTATTAAAGCAGGACTAACTAACATTCTTTTCTCCTCATCTATCTTGGCTAAAGTCAAGTTGTTCTTTTCTTTTCCAAAAAACACAAAGTCTTGCTCTATAGCAGGACTTGTAACTAAACTAATAGCATCTATAGTCATTTCTTGACTTTCATCTGATATAACTAACTCTACAATCTTAGTTGGTTTCTTTTTCATAATATATAATAGATTATTTATTAATTTATTTGATTTTTTTATATTGTTGCTCTCCTACGGATATTAGCTAACTTGTTTTGATTGTTTGTCATGTCATCAGTAACAACATACGCTTGAACTGGCTGCTGCTCTTGTACTCCTCCTAATGTAAATGCACCACTTAACATCTCAGGTGCAGGTGTACTTTCTATACTAGGAGTTAAACCACCACCACCACCTTCTCCTCCTACATCTGTACTTAATATTTTTCTTACATTAGATAATCCTGCTGCTATGATTGCTGCACCTGTAACGAATCCTGCTACACCTCCTTGTGCAAATGCCTTATTAGCACCTGCAAATGTATCTATAGTTGCTTGTGCTATTGCTAATGCTTTGTTATCTCCTGCTAAACTACTTAATGCACCTGCTAGGTCGCTATACGCTTGTATTTGCATATCTGCATTTTCCATAGCTAAAGCAGCTTGTTCTTTTTGTAGAGATACTTGATTTACTATTTGCTCAGATTGAAAACCAGTAATTTGTGCTAATACTGCATCTTTTTCTGTTTTAGCTTGTATTAAAAGTATAGCATTTTCATCATTATCATTTAATTTTTTTTGTGCTTCTGCTGCTGCTATTATAGCATCTGCATTTTCTAACATTAAAACTTTTTGAGATTCTAATATTCTTCCTAGTTCTTCGTTTGCAGCTATTCTTTGCTCAAATGTTTTTGTTTCATCATCTCTTATTTGTCTTTGTAATTCAGCTTCCCTGTCTTTTTGCTCTATAATTTGTTGATTTGTAGCTGCTGCTAATTGAGCAGCTTTGCTTAATTCTATAATATTTCCAGCAGTTTTTAAAGTATTTTTACCATATTCTACTATTGCATTACTAGCATTAGTAATTGTTTCAGTAATCTTATCTAAACTACCATCAACACCTGTTAAAACATCTATACTTTCTTTACCTGCTTGTTTTACAACTTCCCATGCTTCACCAAACTCTCCATCAATTAAAAGTTTTAAAGATTTGCCTAATAATCCAAAAGTTTCCAATAAACTATTAAATCTTTCTATTAAATTAGTTTTTATAGCATCTCCAAAATCTTTTAATGCTTGTTGAGGATTTTCAAATATGTCTTTAAAATATCCTGTTATAGTTCCAATATTATCTTCTAAAAATTTAAAGAAATCATTAAAAGCAATACTTAAAGAAATCATAGCAGTTTCAAATTTATCAATTACTTTTTGATTTTTACCAAACACCTCCATTAGTTTAGCAAATAAAGCAACAAAAAGACCTATACCTGCTGCTTTCATTGCAGTACCTACACCTTTTACAGTTTTACTTACACCCTTAAAACCTTTTTTTGCATCATCTGTTGCATCTGCTAATCTTTCTGTTTGATCTGCAACTTCTCCAACGTTTGATTTAATTTCTGCTTCTATTACTGTATCTGCCATTTTATATTGTTATTTGTAGTTTATTTCTCCATAATTTTACACTTGCAGTCCATTGTATTCTAGTTCCTGCTATACCTGTAACATGAACACCAAAAGAAGTAGCCGTTACATCTTTCATAGTTGCAGTTATATTCATTCCACTATGTCCTGCTTGTACTATATGTGATGTTGTTTGATGATATGTTGATGCTAGACCATTTGTGAATGTTACTGCACCTGTAATTTGAACATATCCATAATCTCCTACATCTCCCTCTCCTCCATAATTTACACCTATTACATTAGCTTCAAATCCTATTACAGAATTTTTTACTTTTTGTATATATGTTAAAGGTAGGTATTGAGTAAGTAAAGCAGTTTCTGTAGCATCTAAAGTCTTATTAGATTGTTGCACAAAAGATTGTTGACTTAATCCTAAACCTAATGCTTCGTTAAAACCACCTGCACCTATTACAACCTCTCCTTGATTTTCTGCTTGTCCGTATGAACCTCCAAGAATTATAGAATTTTTTATACCATTTTCTAACTGATTAAATTCTCCATTTATAATATTATTTATATTTCCTCCTTTAGTTAAATTCTTTTGTCCATTAAGTATAGTGTTTTTTGTTCCGTTTTCTGTTGTACCTCCACTAACATTATTGTGTATATTATAAAATTTTCTGTCTAAAGTAGAATTAAATTCAAAAGCATTACAAGTACCAGTATTTGAATTGTAAACATATCCGTATGCTTCACAAGCTAATTGATTAGGTATTACATCATTTGTTCCATCAGTAAATCTAATCTCTCCTGTACTTAAAACTTTTTTAGGTTTTATATTAAATCCTTTTTTATATTCCATTATGGTATAAGTATAAATTCAACAGTTGATAAATCATTTGGTTTATATTCTATTTTATTAACTCTATAGTTTCTATTTTTTATCATTACTTGATCAAAAAAATTAAACTGGTTAATATCTGCTGCATTAAGATTTACTTTTAATGTCATATATCTTGTATCAGAATTATATAACTCATCATAGTAAGGACTCCAATAAGTACCATATAAATTGTCTACAGGAGAAACTCCTACAGTACCAATTAATTGTATTGCACCAAAATTTAAATCTGAATCATCTAATGTAGATGGTAAAGCTGAAGTATGACTAAATCTTAAATAATCCTCAGCAGGTTCTCCATTAACACTATTTTGTTTAGGTATTTTATATGTTACTGAACCTGACAAAGTAAAAGGAGTAGCAGAAACTTTATAAAGTATTCTTGGTTTATTATTAAAACTTTCAAATTCTGTGTTATCATCATTTGAAGAATAGATTACAGGTACTATAAATTCTCCTAAATAATCTGCTATTGGTTTTACAACTGTAGATGCAAATGGAGTTGCTAATACTTCTTCTTCTCCAGATAGTAAAGTTAAATCACGATTTAAAAAAGGATAACTACCATAATCTTTATTAGTTGTATTTTTATAAAAATTTCTAGGATAATCTCCATCATCATCAACATATTTAAAAATAGTTTTTTTAACTAATTCTAATGGAGATAGTTTTATTTCAGTAACATCTATTTTGTCTGTCCAATCATGTAATATATTTCTAGATGCTAAAGAAGTTCCTGAAGTGTTTTTAATAAATATATCATTGTATGGTTCTATAATTAAATTATTAGGATTGTTTTTATCTTGTAATACAACTAAATTAAACATATTAAAAAATCCTTTTAAATATTCCCACTGACCTAAATCCCCTCTTAAAGTGTTTAATAAAATTGAATTAGTCATTGTAGTAAAAGTTACTGAACCAGTAATATTTGCGAAAGTGCATTTAATACCTAAAGAAACAGTTGATAATGCTTCTAATTTTAAAGTATCTCCATCATCTAAAGTTACATTAATAGTACCCTGATAAAGTTTTTGGTAAGGTAAAGAACCTGTAGTAACTACCGCACCATCAGGATTAATAATAGTTGTAACACCACCTGAAGTTTTTAACCATCTTACTTGTAAAGCACTACTAACATCAGACCATACAAATCTTGCACCATAATTAAACTGATATATTGTATTGTCAGCAGTACAAGTAAAAATATCTGTAGACAAATCAAATCCAAAATCAGTTGTAAAAGTTGTAGCATCAAAATTTAAAGGTGTAAATGTATTAACAATGTTATCATCAGTTGATAATGATGCCTCTCCTAAATGAACTATATCGTTTGGTGCATTACCCTCTCCCCAATTAAAGTCCATAAACAAATCTGTAAATCTTGAAGTATTTAAAAATTCTGAAGTGTATGTAAAAATATTTGTATCTCTAAATATTTGATCTAAGATATATTTACAATTTATAAATGGTCTAAAAGCATCTTCTAAACTTGAAAGTATAATATTATCGTTTGCATCTAATTCAAAATCTCCTACCCAGTTTACAAAAGGGTATTTTAAAACATCAGTATTATTAACTCCTAAAGTTGCATTGTAAGCATTAGAATCTGTACTTAATGGAGTATTTAATGTAATACCTGTAGAATCATACCAACTTGCTTTTATATTTGTTTTATTGTAATCGTGTTCTAATTCAGAAAAATCTAAATCTCTAAACTTTTTATTTTCTAATATATCTTTTAATGCAATAGGTTCTGAATATAAATTAACATTATAACTAATTTCTTCTTCTTTGTTTACTATGTCTATTAATTTAAGAAAACCCTGAAATATAGTATAACCATCTTGTTTTAATATACATTCAGTTTTTACATAAGGATTAAAACTTAAACCATCTTGTGTTTTAGTAACCTCAAATAAATGTGTAAATATTTTGTTGTTTCTTTTTGTTGCAGGTAAATTAAAATCTTTAGAATAACTCTGTACTTTTTCAGCTACATTTTTAAAGTTATCTATTGATAAAGTTAATGGTATATCTTCTTCTTCATAAGTATCACAGATTACCTGACCATCAAAAAGTTCTCCGTAAGTTTGAGATGGTGCATTTACTTTATCTTTTATACTAATTTTATTTATTCTAATTGTAGTTCCATTACTATTCCTATAATCTAATATTAATGTTTCTGTAGTATTAGCAGCAGTAAATAATATTGATTGTGTTCCAGTAGCTGATGTACTTAATTGAGTTACTAAACCTCCTCCTATTGTGTTAGTAGATAAAGAATTACCAATTATTAAAATACCTCCTGCACCTGCTTGTGTTATATTTATATTTAATTCATATTGTACACCTACATATAAATTTTGTATTTTTTGATATACACCACTACTTGATAAATTACTTGATGAAGAATTTATAACAAGTCTATTAAGAAAGCTTTGAGATGGCATAGTTGTAACACCATATATACCTGATGTATTTGTACTTCTAAATTTTTTCCATGATGGTATAGCAGGAGAAGATGTTAAAGCATCAAACGCAGGATTTGTAGATGTAGTTGGTGCATCATATCCTGATAAAAAATTAATAGAATTAAAAAACTTACCATCTGATACATATTCTCTTAATACAGGAAAAGATGTAGTAGTATAAACTCCATCATGATTTTGTGGATATAAAACTAATTGTATTGACATTATATTGCTTGTGTTCTTTTGTTTTTAGTTTTTTCTAATTGAAATGTATATTGAATTAACTTATCATTAGCTTTAGTTTTCCTAGTATAACTTGATGTAGTCAATGTTACAGGTTCTATATATTTATTTGTAATACCTCCAACATCAGATGAATAATCATTTACTTTATAAACTTCAGGACTATTAATTAATTCTTCAAACCATACTGCATCACTTTCTAATAAGTAATCAGTATTTATAGTAATTAATTCTTTAGTGTTTACTCTGAAGTTTTTCTTACCACCTTTATAACCATTAATTCTAAATGTACTACCATTCCATGTGCCACCTTGTTGAGTATAAGATGTTCTATTTGTATTTAATGTTTTTATAGATTTTTTAGTAAATGTATAATAATCCCAAGTACCATGAGGATTTAACCATGTCAATCTTATTGGTTTAAAACCTTTGCAGTCATCTGATATAATACTTATAGTGTATACTAAACTAATTGCTTGATCATCATCATCAAATGCTTGAACTGTATAATAAGATATATTAGTTTCATGAGTTTCCCAGTCTGAACTCCAATTTTTTAAATTAGCAGGAAAAATTCCGAAAAACATTACTCTAGTATTTGAAAATTCATTATTATTATTAAAAGCACCATTAGCTACAGTAGCATATACATTTATAGAACTACCTAATTGTGTTCCTGAACTATTATATAATTTAATTTCTAAAAAATTAACTTTATCTATTGCTACTCCTAAAGTACCAACTTTAAAACTATTAGTAGGTATATTTAAAAAGTTAAAAAATGAAAGCGTTCCATAATCTTCTAATCTTGCATATTGTTTTACTGGTGCATTAGTCATGAATTTACTTTGAGCATCATTCATGATATATTGATATGCGTTTAAATCATATCCGTAATTATTACCATTTAAATTTAAAACATCATCATATTGTAAAATACCATTATAAGATAAATAATTTTCTGCTCTTACAGATTTACCAAATTTTAAAGTATCTAATGATGCATTATCATAATATTCTACATTAAAAACTATACTAAAATATATAGCAGTATTATTATTGTTTGAATACTTATCTATTAAATGTATTGGGTGTGGTGTACTTTCTGTAAAAGGTATATTTTTATATGTACTATAAATTATATTGTCAAAATCAGTACCATTATAATCAGGACTAACATAACTTTCTAATATGTTACTTAATGAAAAAATACCTACTCCTTTATTATTTGGTGTAACTTTTAAATTAGCTACTATTGAATCAGTTAAACCTAAATTAGAAACTCTAGAACTTACATGAACTTCAGCAGTAAATTTTGGCTGAAATTTATTTACTATAATAGTTTCATCTGATACTGTAAACACTATATCTTGTCCTACTGGTAATGTATTATATAATGGTTTTTGTTCTATTATCATTTTTCTATTTTATTTATTATATCTTCTTTAAGTGCTTTACCCATTGATGTAGTAAAACCTCTCATCTCTAATTTTAATGGTTTCTGAAAAAAACTAATCCCCTCTTTACCTTGTGTATATATTTTTCTAGCTATTAAGAACTTTAAACTCTTACGAGATATAAACCTACCTTTATCATCTCTTGGTGCAATACCTCGCATTACAATCCATTTATCTAATGCTCTAGTTAAACTACCATCTCTTGTTTTACCATAAGTAAAAGGACTTTTTCTTTTCTTTCCTTTATAGTCTACATAATATCTATCTTTCTTTGTTCCTGATACTCCTTTGTCTATAAACTTACCATAGTCAGCCATTAAAAACTTTAAAGTAAATCCTTGTTTACTTTCACTTAAAGTATAAGATATACTATTTAAAAGAGTTCCAGTTACTACCTTCTTCTTTTTTTTAAGTATACCTTTTGATTTATTGACTACACTTTGACCAAAGCTATTTAAGTATCTTTCTATTGCTTCCACTATACACTAGCTACAAACACTTCTAAATCAACATTAGTAGTTCCTACTGGTGTAACTGATATGTTTTGTAAAGCAGCCATTGTTCCATAGCTTGGAGTAGTATCTGCTTCAGCCAACATAATATTATCTGCTGCACCTAATATATGTGATTGCCCTGCTTTTAAAGTTACCTGATATAAAGTTGCTGCACCTACTATAGCAATTTCTACTGATATAGTTGCATTAAGATTTGTTACTCTTATATATCTTACATCTTCTTTATCTAATTGCACTACTGCACCATAAGAATTACTATTAAAAGCTACTAATGTAGTTGCTTGTGAATGAGTACAAGTTACTATACGTTCATAGACATTGTTTATCCCTGTAGTTGTTACTGTGTTTGTTGTTCCTCTGACTGCTGAGTTCAAAGTAACACTTTCACTAATTGTTGTTGTTAAATCTGCCATAATTATAATTTATAAGTTATTTTTGGGGGTATTAGTTGTATTGTTAATTTTCCTATTTTTATTTTAAACATTATTTACCTGCGTATGTTGTTGCTTGTGGTGCTATACAAGTATTGTAGTTATTCTCTATTACTATTGGTAAGGTAAATACCCAACCAGTAACTGAGTTATCAAATCTTTCTGTGAATGGTTCTATAGTTACATCTCCCTCTGTAAAGTATGCAGGACTTTCTCCTTGACTAGCACCTGACAAATAAAGACTCTCTCCGTTCTTTAGTGTACCTATCAAGTCATTACAAATACTTAAACAATCTGATAATACTTCTTGCTCGTTACTTTCATCATTAAATACTAAATCCATTATAAAGATTTGAAAGTTTAAAGTCATTTGATGTGTAGCAGCTACTGCATTAATTGGATTGATATGCATTAAAGGATATAACTCATTTGTTTCTAAAGAAATCTCCCATATATCTCCAGTAGTAACAGTTTTAATTTGATAGTGATTAGTACCTAATTGTTTTAAGGTATCTATTGTATTGTTATAATTTTTAAAATGCGTCATCTTTGAACTGTTTTTATTTCATTTAAATCTACTTCGTAACTTAACCAAGTTAAACATTCGTATAAACTTAACTTTGTTATCCTTTCTAAATTTACTATCTCTCCATTTGTCAATCTATACATTATACCGAACCAACTCCACTTTTTTGCAAATTGTTCATCTGTAGAGATTCTATCACTTTTTTCGTTTGTTCCATTAAATACAATGGCAAAATCGTTGATAGTTTGTTGCCTAAAGTCCAAAAAAAAACCAACGCACTATTAACATCATTTGCTTTCATCTTCTTAAATTTCTCTGCTCTAACCCTTACACCACTACCATCATAAGATGTAATAGTATAAAATTTATTTTTCTTTTCTACAATCGGTCTGTAAAGAACTGCCATAATATTTGGCAAGTTTTTCTCTACTCCGTTTTGTATGTATGTTTCTAAGTCTGCATATTCTCCTAAACTAATATCTGATAAACTAGGATGAAACCCATACTCAACACCATCTACTTTAATAATTTTTCTTAAGGTACTATTTGCTTTAGATTGTAACTCAGCTATCTTACTTAAAATAACTGATACATCACTAATTTTTAACTCCTTAATAAGTTTAGCAGGTATATCAGATAAAACACTTATTGTATCTAATGCTTCTTTTGTTTTAGATTTGGTTTGACTATTAATTAGTTTAGACCATTTCTCAAGTGTTACATCTTCCCAACTATTAATAAGATTGTAGTTTTTTTCCTTACCATCTTTTTTAATTTTTACCTGCATAATATATAATAGAAATTTGGTTAATATAGTTTAATATCGTAATATTGCATCGTTTTCATAGCTTTAATTAGTTAAAAGGTGTTAATTCTTAGAATTGCACCTTTTTTTATTGCACATAGTATTTACCTAAGTTTGGATTGTCTAAATGATATATAACGTTATAACGGATTCCATCTATGGCATGATTGTAATTATCTACATATAACTTAGAACCTTTGTCTGCATATACATAATTGTTTAACTCTTTAGCTATGTTAGTAGATTCAGCCGTAACAACTAATTGATAGTCTTGCATACGAGTTATACCACTTTCTATAGTTCCTTTCTTAACTGGTCTTATATTAACTCCTAAGTGCCTTAAATCTTCTATTAGTCTTGGTTCTGCACTATCAGCTATTATTAATTTGTTTTCTACCTTATCCAATATAATCTTAGCTAACTCATGAGATTTTAAACCATTTCTGTAAATGTGTTCCTTAATGTATATTTTCATCTTACTTTTATCTATAGCTATTTCTGTAAGACTATCAGGATCAATAGAAAATCCAAAGTCCATACCACAAGAAGTTTGTAAACCATCAGGATTAAATTCTCCTATTGTCCAGTTATCAAATACTACACCCTCTGCTTTATCTAACCAACCACCAAGAATTTTATGTAAATATTTTTTAGGATTGTTTTCTTTAAGTGTATATATTCTTTGTAAGAAACTATCTGATAGGTTCTGCTTGTTATCTAAGTAAGTAGAATGAATGTAACAGACATTATCTTTAATGCCATTAAAACCTGCTTGTATACCTTTATCTTCAAAGAATCGTTTATATATCCAATGCTCTTTAGTTGTAGGATTAAGTATTAATATAATTCTATTCTGTATATTCTTTTCCCTTATACTTAAATCAATAGTATCAAATATATTCTCATCAACAAGTTCTTCTGCTTCATCTAATATCCAATTTGAAACATTAGTTAAAGATTTTAAATTACCAGTCTGATTACCTGATGAAGTTTTAATACCTCTAAATAGTATATCACTTTTAGTTGATTCATTTACTACTTCTGATTTATTAATACTAAATATAGAATTATAACCTAATAAACCAATCTTTTCTAAAAATTCAGGTATAATAGATAGATGTGCAGATACCATAGTATATCTTGTAAACAAAACCCTTATACCTTGTGCCATTGTAAGCAAAGTAAGAAACACAGTTACTGCGTAAGATTTACCTGAACCTCTCCCTCCTGTAATTATATAGTATCTACAATTAGAAGAAAATAGTACACTATACTTTTTATTCAGTTTCGGATTCAACAAAGTTTATTATAGGTATGTTTAGTGTTTCGCTATTACTCGTTACATCAACTCTCTGTTGTGGCTTACCGTAAAAATATTCAAAGAATAATTTAACTGCCCATTGTTCTTTATTTTTTAAACCTATCTCTAAAGACTTTAAAGCATCAGGATTCATAGGAGTTAGATTTTCTATTAGCTTTTGTTCTTCTGCTTTGCCTTTACGCCCTGCACCCTCTCTTTTACCTCCGTTGTTTATTCGTTTATCCATAATTGAAAAAGATTGATTATTCAAATCTATTATATAATAGAAATTAGTTGTATTCGTTTGGTAGCATTAATCTTATTCCTAACTCTGTCATAGCCCATATTCTTATTTGTTCTGCATAGACTTCAAATGCTTTAGTGTTTAGTGTTGCCGTACTTCCTATCTTGTTTATACCTACTTTCTTATCGTTTATCTCTAACATCTCCCATTCATTAAGAAACTTTGCCCTAAGTATATCATGCATTTCTTGTGGAAAATAGCCAAGTGAATTTCCTAATTCTTGCACAATACATTTCCAATAATAATTGTTTTGCATATTTGATCTATTATTTCTTTGTTTCTTTACATCAACTATATAATCGTTTCCTAACTCCTTTAAATAGTTTATTAAACTTTGCTTGTCTTTATCATCCTTTATTACAAATTTCATTAACTGGTAAATTTAGACTTAGTATCTTTCCACATTCTATCTTTGCTTTTGCTTAACGATGGTTCTGTTCTTTTAATACTAGGAAACCCTCCAAACTTATAAATCTCTTGCATATACTCTCCACATTCAGGACATTCAGTTCCTACATTAACTACTTTGCCATCTATCACTTTCATTACTACTCTACTTAATTCTTTTTGTATCTCACATTTGTTACATTGATATTTTAACATATAGCTTTTTTATTAAGTTCTATTCTTTGCTTACCATGTTCTTTTGTTCTTGTATCTTTTCTTCCTCTTGTACACCAAGATGTTTCAGGATATGAAAAACCAAACTGCATTATAAAAAGATTTGTTGTTTTAGAACAATATAATTTATTTCTTTTCGGCATTGTCTTTATTTAGTTTTAATTCTTCTAACTCAAATTGTAAATGGTGTATTGCTTTTTCTATACATTCTTCAGGTCTGTTATGCTTAAAGTTTGCTCTTAATAAATATGTAACTGCATTTCCTATATTCCAACTAAGTTCCCAATCAGAGATAACTTTTCTAGCTTCATACTTATAATTTTTTCCTATGTAATAATTAGGTATTTTTTTATCTGCCATATTTCTCAACTATTTGTCTTATTCCATGATAGCAATTATTTAAACAAGTTCCACAATTACTTGTAGGTTTATAATTTGTACCATGTATTGTATTATACAATTCAATCATTTTCTTTTTTACTGTTACGTTCTTTGCTACTCCTGTCTTTACATCATCCCAAATTAATAAACATTCTTCTATTAATTCTTCAGGTATGTGATCAGGTCTTTCTACTTCTGTTGTCTTACCCCAATATTTCTTTGGACACTCCATTACGGAAATTCTTGACTTGATTTTCATAAAACAACCACAAATTTTGCAATTTCCTGTAGGTTTAAAGTAATATACACATTCTCTGCATAATGCTATACGTTCTTGATACACCTCATCTTTGACAAAGAAATTACTCATCTAATAATTCTTCTTTTAATATATTTCTTACTTTATCTATTGTAGTAAATAAACTATTCCTACTTATACCAGTTTTTTTTGCTAAAGAATCTAATGTATTTGATTCTCCATAATATAACTCGAAAATCTTTTTATCATACCAACACAACTTATTTAATTCTTTTTCTATAAGTTCTATCTTATCATTTTGGTAAGTATCTACTTTTACATTTGGTAAGTTATAAATACTTTTATGAAAGTTATTTTTTGCAAATGAATAATTAGCAGTAGGTGTAACTAAGTTTCTGTAGTATTTTTTATACTTATAATAAAAAGGACTTCTTACAGATGTGTAACTTCTTTTTAAAACTACTGCACCATATTTTATAATACCATCCCTACCATCTTTTTCCCAAATACTTTTTAATTGATCAGGATTCATAGAAAGAAAATAAAGCATTAACTCTTGTACTGCATTTTTTATTTCTGTTTCATTTTGTACAAGACCATAAGACATTTCTATAAACTTATCAGTTAGCTTTGATATTTCTATATAAATTTTATTCATTTACAAATTCTAATTCTGATAAATCTGTAACTAAATCCTCTAAATATTTATCTAATAAAACTTTGTATACTCTTATTGATTTTGCATTTCGTTTTGTTTCTAGTCCTGCAAAATACCCATTAGTCATAACTGATAAATTAATTGGTAGAATCATTAACCAATCATTCCAGTTACCTATACCTACACTTTTACCATAACCATTATGATATTCAATAATTATATTAAATACCTCTTTAAAATTTTCAAACTTAGATTTTGTAGAACATTCTTTAACAGATGATAACATTAAATTCATATACTCCGAAACTAAAATTTGATGTTTTGTACTAGAAAAAATTGGTTTTTCCATTATCAAATATAAATAAATTAATTATTCTATATTTTTTTCTTGTTTGATTTTATTAACAACTGATTTATAATAAGTTATCTTTTCTTCGTAATCACTTCTGCTAATTTTACAAATTGTATATCCTAATATAACTAATTCTTCAGAAACACCTTTGCCTAAATTTCTATCTAAAAATTGTCCAAATTTCCATTGTTCTCCATATTTAAAAATATTGCAACTTACACATTGTGGAAAGCAGTTCATCTCATGAAAACGAGTAGCTAAATGTTTTCTACTTACAAAATGACCACATTGTAACTTTTTCCAATTATCTATAGTACCACAAGTGCAGCATTGATTGTTACCATTATCATCTGCACCTCTTAATCTAATGTATAAACTAAACCATTTATCTAATTCTTTCTTTAACTTACTAATAGTCTTTAACCCCATATTAATTTCTGTTCAAATATTGGTGTAGGTTTAAAATATAAGTATTTAGCTATAGTTGTTTTTTTACCAAATCTTGATTCTACTTTTAAATCAGATGTATGTATATTATAACCATCTTTTTTTAATTTATATATAATATCGGCAAGTCTAGTAGCACCATATTCTTTTATAGCTTCCCAACTTGTAATATGTCCATAGTTTTTTAAATGCCATTTAATAGCATCCTTTTGTGTTTTAACTTGATCTTTAGTAATTTTAATTGTTTTCATTTTAAAATAATTCAGTTTGATTAATATTTTCTTTTTTTACTATGCCTAACATTGTTTCAAATATTGTTTTACCTACTTCATAATCTACTAAGTTTCTTATAATTTTGATTTTAGATTGTTTTCCTTTATAAGTTAATAAAAATTCTTTTTTTATATTATGAAAATTACATAACTTATTAAATTCATCATTTGTTTGTCCACACATAATACCTTTTGCTTCTTTTCTATCTAAATTATAAGGTAAATTAAAATTAGTCCAATATAAATGTCTACCTCTTTTATGTGCAGATATAAGTGGTTCATAATATGGTATAACATTTTCAATTACATAATGACCTTTAAAATGTTCTTTTAAAAAAATTATTTCTTCATAAAGTTTCATTTCAGGATATTTAGGAATATAAAAATCTTGATTTTTTTGAGTTACTCTTACTTTACTATGTGTAGGACATGGTGGAGAACTCCATATAAAATCAAACTCTTTGTAATGATCTAGTAAGTATTGATGAGCATCTGCTACTATTACTTTATCATTAGGAAATCTATCCTGGTATAATCTAGCACATTCAGGATCAAGTTCAACAGCTGTAACTTGTATATCTTCTTTAACTTCGTTCCACTTGTATCGGTTACCACCAAGACAAGCATATAAATTTAATATTTTCATTTTAATAATTTTAAAGGTTCTTGATAAAAAGGAACTTGTTTAGGATTTTTATTTAATGTATGTACTTGATAATAAGCATCATTAATAGTTTTCTTATGACTTATTATAAACCTAAAAAATGTTCTAATATTTAAATAAGGATCAAAATCAGCATACCTTACTCCTATGTGAAAAGAATCACATATTTGATTGATAGTCATACGTTTGAACCTATTCTCTTTTTGTAAATCCTCTGCAAATATTTTAGCAAGTGATGCCATTGATTTAGGATCTGCTCTATGTCCTAACTCTACTGAAGTCTTAGCAATTAAGTCTAATACCTTAACTTCTAATTCTTTTATGTTTTCTTCTTGTAATGTTTTCATAATTTTATATTTCTAATTAAATTTTCTTCTTCTAATTTTTCAAAAAATAAATCTTCTACTATTTCATCTAATTCTCTACATTCACTATCCCATATAATATCGTGCATCATACCATTTGTGTACCATTTAGAAATAATATTTAAAATTTGTAATTCAGTTAAATTTAAATCTTCTATAATGTTTTCATTAAAATCTAATTCTTTCATTTTCTATAGTTTTTTAATCTGTACTTTGGTGTAAGTTTTTTTAAATTAATACTCTTTTCAATTTGTCCACTATATTTAAAATAGTTATCAAATTCAATAATACTTCTTTTATATAACTTTTCTAAATAAATCTTTTGTCTTAATTCCTCTACTATATTCATAATAACTCTTTTGCTTTTTGCCAAGCATCTATCTGTTGATCTAATTTAGATGTACTATTAAATTTTGGTTTATCCCATTTAGCAGAATTTTTTGACCACCTCTCCAATCTTAATTTAATTTCAAATGTTACCTGCTTTTGATACCTCATCTTCTTTTTACCCTCTGTCCAGTAATTAATAAAATCTTCTTTCATTTCTTTTGGATAATCAAAAAACATAACCTGATTAATAAATTTTTCTTTTATAGATATATTATTACTTGTAGTATTAATACTTGTACTAATACCTTTCATCTTTTCGTGTATAGGGCTATCCGTGTTTTTCGTGATACCTATACATCTTTTAATGATTTGCTTATTAGAATCTCTTTCTATCTTAATAACTATAAACCCATAATTTTTTAAATCTGATAACCAAGATGATACTGTGTTTTTATTTACATTGTACAATTCTGAAAAGTATTTGTTAGATGCAAAACAAAAACCAAACTTATTACTTAAAGCAGTTATTTCGCCATACAATAACTTGGCATTTGGTTTTAAATCTGAATACCTTACGTTAGCAGGTATTATAGCATAATAGCTAGGATTATCTTTCATAATGTTATTATATTAGTTTTGTAATCATAATCTTTTAATGATTCCTTAATAATATTAATATTATTTGAAAAATCAAAATAGTTAGTATTTAATGTAAATAGTGCATCTCCACTTTTGATCTTAATTTTAACCTGTGGTTTGACTACAGACTTAATACCTGCTATTTTTAAACAACTCATTAAATCCTCCCTTGTTTTAAAAATCTTTTTAGATACATCAATTTCTTTAAAAGAATTATATACAAGATTAAACATATCTCTATACTTTGGAAAAGATGAGTAATTGTACTTATGTTTTTTTTCGTAATGATAAATTAAACTCCTATCTCTATTTAAAACTTTAGCTATAACTTTATAATGTATTTCTTTTTCTAACAAAGCAATTATAGATGCTACCATTCTAGGTATATGATACTCTTGCTTTCTAGTTTTATCAGCTAAAGAACCTTTATGCAACCCTACTAAACTTGTAGTAAGGTCGCATATGTTTATGAATTTTTCTGTATCAGTCATTTTAGAAAGGTAAATCATCAGGGTATTCATCACCACCATCACTAATTATTTGATTTATTTTGTTTTTTAATCTACTATCAAAGTTATCTGATGTATTATTTATACCCATTACCCAATTATAAAACATATCTGCATTTTTAAGAACATCTTCAGGAGAACATTTATTATCAAATTCAACGGCAGCTTTTAAACTTGACTGCTTAACAATAAGTTTTTGTCTATCAGGATTATCATTTGAAGAATTACTAAATGAATTATTAAAAGAATCAGGTTTTATATAAACTGGTTTTACTTTAGGGAATTTACCATCTGTGTATTCATAATCTGCATTAGTTCCTATTACAAATTTATTTTGTTCTTGATTCTTAGATGAGTATTCTCCTACATCTCCATTTTCAAAACCAATTTCAAATTTATACATAACACCATATTTACCCTCCCAACTTCCATTTGATTGTACACTTGTTACTTTACTATTTTTCATATTTATTATTATTATTTAATTATTATTAATTGTCTATCATTATCTTCATACATCTTTAACATTTCTTCTGTTAGATTGTAAGAATAAGAACCTGTAATATTATATACACTTTTATCCTTAGCCATCTGTAACTCTGTTCCTACCATTATACAAGAGTTATAACACCTATCATCATCTGATGAATAAATTGCTCTACCATTAGCACCACTTAAATAATGTACTTGCTTTAATACTTGAGTAGTACCTTTAAAGTAATGTAGTGTAGCATGAACTATCCTATTATCACATCTATCATATATCTTTTGTAATGCTTCTTGATGCTCTTTTTCAATCTCTTTTAACCTTTCAACACTTGGTCTTGTTGGTGTGGGTAATCTAAATATATCTTTCATATGTAATTAAATTTTATTAATACCACAAATAAATATCCCAATAACCATATACTTTGTATTTATTAAATTTATTACTTAATCTATAAAATAAATGAAATTGTGTTATACATGAATATCTTACTCCTCTGTCAAATTGAAATTTAAGATACATTCTATATTGGTGTGCTGTGTACATATTTTTATATTTTAATTTAGTGATAGCCATTTATCATTTAAATGCTTTAAATACTTGACTGCATAAAACAACTCTTTTTCATTGTATTTAAACTTTGCATACTCTATACTAAAGCACCAAATTCTTTTATAGATTATTATAGAATCTTTATTTGATATTAATTTATATTTCATATTGCTAAAATATTATCAATTAAACTTGGTAAAATTGCTATAAATAAAGTTGTAAGAACAACTAA
>Ga0209336_10000430_pt1 | contig 21686 bp, 25 predicted proteins | sample LinPmetageLP32_FD_184042 | JGI IMG/M metagenome (GOLD analysis project Ga0209336, IMG submission 184042) | Marine viral communities from the Pacific Ocean - LP-32 (SPAdes) (version 2) | ecosystem: Environmental > Aquatic > Marine > Oceanic | place: Pacific Ocean | collected 2009-08-23
AGAGAGAAAAGAAAAGATTTGCACAGGCACAACATGTAAAACATCGCCCTATTGTTTTTGTTAATTTAGTCATAAGGTTCTTTAATAAGCAACGTCATGGCGCAAAGCCCTTCCGTTTTAATAGCACCATAACGCCCAGACAATACACGGAATCGCAATTGTCGAGTGACAACGTCTCCCCGATTTTTAATCGCAATGTAAAATAACGTGTTGGGCTGGAACTGCACTATTTCATTTGCCGTCCCAGCAATAGGCGTCCCACCATCTGGGATAGTAGCCAGTATGTTCCGCCTTGAACCGCCCGACCCAGCATTTCGCTCATTTGTGGAAAGTCCAAAGGAGTCAAAACTGTCTAATGTAAATGTTTGTGTATCAACCAAATAGTCGTCTGTTGCAAAATCATAAAGTTCACCTGCGGTCCAACTAAAACCAAGCGTCAAAAAATATTGACTACCAGAGTTTAAATCAATCGCAGTTATTTTTGGCTCATATACCGTAGGAGTCAGTTCATTGCTTTTAAACCCTAAAAAGTTTGCGACCGTTGTATTGCTTACACTTTCAGGAACAAATCGCCAGGACCCATTGAGTGCTGTATCTCGGTCATAGATAACAACCGTGGTTAATGCGGTTTGTTCAGCGACTGATGTGAGGCGTTGGTTAACAAGTGCCTTACGGGCATCGAGAGAGCCAGGCGCAAACGGGTCAAGCGACACATTAGTCAAGTCAAGCACAGCATTATCTTTCCCTTCATGTAAAGAAATAAACCAATAATAATCAGCACCTTGTTCTACGTCAATTGCATCTAATGTAGTGACAATATCAGTCCCCGTCCCACCAGCAGCATTGTTTTGATGAATTTTGCCTACAAACTGTCCGCCGTCAATAAGTATTTCACAAACATCATTCTTATTCGATGGATTAGCAACAGTATGATTAATCGGTGTAACCGTATCAGTGAGCGTCCCAGCAGCACCCGCTTGGTATTGCATAGCGGTATTGTGTCCTCGTGCCCTAATAGCATATTCCACATCGGTAAGTTGCAACGTAGAATTTCTCAATTTAGTCAACCCAGACGCACCCTTAACCAATCCAATCGTCCAGGAGTCAGTTCCCGCCCCGTTGGTGTTCAACCGCTTAATGCGTGTTCGCAGAGCACCCGTAGATTTAATAAACGGTTCAGTCCCCCACATGTATGACTCATTAAGATTAGTTGTTGCGGCGACAGTATCGCTTTCACGCCAGATCCCCTTTTCGCCGACTTGATACTCTTGACCTGCTTTGACAACCTCGGCATTAGTAACATTGTTAATAACCGACCTATCCAAAATAGAAAAGTCTGGACCAGCAGCAGCATCTGTTCCAGTTCCTACCTCATCAAGAGTGTAGAATGGCGACACCCCTGCACTGATGGAAACTGCGTCATTAACAAGTGCACAGTTCCATTGTATGTTCATCTCGCCTGCTGTTGTAGACATAGAGCAAACAGAGTTGGCGGCATTCGTAACATTGTTAAGAAATTCAACGCTGTTCGTTTTGTTGTATGTTTTATTTGGAATAATGGCTCCTGCCTGGTTGTAGTCAACGCCAACGCTGGAAAAATTAATTTCACTGTTAGCATTGGTAATTTCAATTTCTTGCGACTTTCTCTCTATGGTAAGCGATTGAAGCGCAATCTCACTCTTCTCTTTAATCAATATCTCTTCGTTAAATAATCCATCAAATACACCGTCCCCTGATGTTGAAGTAAGTCGAATCAATTTTTGCGGCATTATATATTCATTAAATATTTTAAAACTTTTCAAAAAATTTAATGATATTAACTCATGAGTTTAATATTCACGCAAGTCTTATCAACCCCTCTCATAAACGGTTTGCAATCTAAACCCAACTTTTCAGCATAGACAGAGCATTGCGATGCGGCACTATCACTCTGTAAAGCAATCGTCAAAATTTCATTATCACCATCGTAAGAGCCGGTATCAATGCGGGTTCTAAATGGGATTTTCCTCAACCCGGAATCATGGCTCGGTTCTTCCAATGCGTAAAATACACACTTCTCACCCGCACGAATAAGTTGCGAATCTTTGTGAAGTGCGTAAGCGTGACGGCTGTGATACCACGACCCTGCATCGCTACCGTCCATTTTCATTTTAGTGTATAATGTAAAAAATGGTGCTTCACTTGTTTGATTACTCCACGCATCAATAGAGCCATTAAACGACATTGTCGCAACATCTTTGCACGTCAAATTTTCGTGTGCCCCTGAATAGAAATACCAGTTAAATTTTTCTGTGCCACTTGTTTTCGTGTAAGACCAACCAGGTCTGCCGTTTGCATCAACTACCGCAAACGGTTGAGAGTCTGCCTGAATTTGCATTGCGCCCGTGCTTCCTAAACGAGATTGAAAATTTGGTTCCATTATATATACTACTAAAAGATAATTAATTTATTGTAATTCTACGATTACATACTTTCATAATGATTAGCCCTAAAATAAACGAGAATGCGCTAAATCCTGAAACTTCCAAATACTTAAAGTAGTTCTCTCTTGGTTCTATTTCACAAGAGGTATTTTCCATTATATAATAATCAAAAGATAATAAATTATTATAGAATAAGAATGCCTATTTAATATTAACATGTAGAGAGAAATAAGTATTTACATTTGGAGCAAAGTGTTGAAGAAGAGGAAAACATCACGTGGTTCAGTAGTGACCGAGGTGTCGTCAATCTTCAAGTTAATTTTAAATGACTGCTGGGACAAGTCAACAAACTCATCAAACGCCAAGCCCATGATAGTGCCTCGGTTTGCTTTAAGCGTCTTTGCGTTAACCTGCGAATGTCCAGCGGATTCAAGAGACGCAAGACCTCGCAAGAGTGCGTCATCTTCATCAGTGATTCGGTAAGTCAAAAAGTTTTGCAGGGAGTTAGCAAACAAGTATTCCACGCTTTCCCACTTTGGGAGAGCTTCCAATGCGTATGAATTAAATTCAGGGGCTTGGAGGTTAGACTGTTTAGCAAACGTCATAGTAACGGAAGACACCTGTGCAGATGGGACACGTGCGGAGATGGTGGTTGCGATCGACTGCATAGACGAAACAACATTAACATACGACCTCATAAGCATTGGCTCATCACCTCCCTCATCGGGGATAGTGACAAAACGGCACACCAAATCTTCAAGCACATAGTTAGTGTCAGCATCGCCAGCAAAAAGAGCGTGACGGTTGGCTGCGAGAATTGTAGAGATTCGAATAAAGCCGTTCTTATCAAAAGAGTAATCACCGCCCGCCGACCTGTTAAAGCACATCATTGGCTTAATCGAAAAAGACGGCAATGTTCGTTGAGCGGTAACCTCTGCCGAACCCGAAACGAATGCCTGATTAGCTACTGGTTGCAGAGGGTAGTTGCCGTTGATTTCATACGGACCACGGCATTCTGCGACCATCTTTGCCGACAGCATGTCATCAGCTCCTAATGTTGCCCGCCCAACCTGCGAAACAAATCGTGGGTAATTTTGGAGATTTTCAAGCACGCCCTTTGACTGGGTTTCACACGTGAACGAATCAAAGAAAGCATGAGCGCCAACTACATTATCAATTTTAATGTTGTCAGTCATTTCAATAGCGGAGGACGTTCCCCCTCTTGCTGCTGGGGTGTATGGGTCGGTGGTGTTCTTACGTGCAACAATTCGCCCCTCAATACGAATGCTGTTTTTCAGGAGACGACGCCCTGGGGTTTGGAGATTAAAGTCAACCGTTTGAAACGGGGTATATTGCGAAGAGCTGGACTCTGGGTCAACGAGATGATACTGCATTGCGGACATTGTTATGAAATATGAAAAGATTAAAAAAAGATTAAAAATAATTATGCCTTAATACTTTCTAATATTTTAGAATACTGGTACGCCCAAAAATCTTTATTTACAGTCAATGTTTTATCTTTCCACATTTTTTTAATATCATTACCATATAGGACACGACATGTTTTAAGAATACACACCCAAGAATATAAATCCGTACCTCCCCAAGGATAAGGAAATGTATAACTTAATTTTTGATATTCCCAATTAGGACATTCATAACAAGAACATGCCCCGTCATTGTCATGCCACCAATGTATGTGAACTGAATACTCTTCTAATTCTATATCATTCATTTTAGTATTGCTTATATAATAATAATTGATTTCAATTTTTTATATGAATCTAATATATACAATGTTTGGCTATTCATATATTAACGGCGACCATTACATATTTTATAAGCAGATGCTTGAACTGATTGATGAGGTAGATGTAGACAGACGCATTAGGCGTAGCGAAGAGGAACGAATACATAAAACACAAGAGGTATATCTTAACAGCACATTCCGTGAAGACTTGCTTAAATTAATGAAAGAGAAACTACTTTAATAAATCCTTATCAATCTTTGCTGCCTTACCTCCACCAACCGCAGAGTAAAGCCGTGCGATTCCCCAGCGTGTAGCGCTCTTAACATTAGGGCGCACCGACTTTGGATTTGAATAAAAAGCCCCTCTCCCTTTCTCAACTATCTTCAATGCATTGCGATACTTAATGCCTGACAGTTCGGCAATCTTTTTTATTGAGTTGGTTGTATCAAGTGGTTGATTATGTTTTGCATTAAATTTATCTTTGTATGTTCTCGGCATTTATATTAATAGAGAGAATAAGTATTTGAAAAATCGTTAAAATAAGTATCCGTTTCATATTAATTCCATTAATGAGGCACTTTACGGTATTATTTATGGTATTTCTCATATAAATGCCTCTTTTTAAGCATATATCAATTGATATATGCTTAAAAAGAGGCATTTTCCTATATTATTATATAAACTATTCCAAAAAACAGGCATTAATATGAATTGGGAACGAATTAAACCGAAAATCGTTTCTTAAAGTTGCGGATACTCCCGCCAAATGAGGGAGAACTCCACAGAATAAAATAACTCAAAGCACCAGGCGACAGCGGATCTGTTAAATTATCTTTCGCATGCCGAGCCTGATACGCTGTCTTTATCTTCTCTCTCTTTTTTTTATCTGGTTCATAGAATTTAGAAGTTTTGTCATTCATTAATGTAAAATCGCGAAATCCACTTGCCCCGAACGAAACCGCTTTCTCTTTATTATCCACCTTAAAATAAGCAGTCCATTTTTTTGTCTTTTGTTTAGCAGGTATTATTTTCAATAACTTAATCATATATATTATTAAATAAAATATTATATATCATAATATATAAATGGCTCAACCCCCACAAGTATATCCCGATACTAAAATAATAACATTGTTAGAATCTAACAGCGAATCTGGCGATAATGTTAACGGAACATTTAATGTTAATTTAGACCAACAGGTTATTTTAAAAGAAGGCGATACGATTGAATTAAGCAAGGTTTTCGTGGATACAACGCCAAGCGAAGAAACATTTATCACTATAACACCCGAGGAGAGTGAGATTACAATCAAACACGGCATGTATTTAACAGACATATTGCCGAACGATGCTACCACCGCAACACCACCCGTTAAGAGTAAACCAATATGGGGCAAGTGGTCTTTACCAACCGCACAACGCCCTAATGCTACACGCTATATTTTGCAGAATGAACACACAGAATTTAATGATACATTTTTAGATTGGGAACAAGCGAACAACACATTTGCTCCTGCAACGACATTACAATTTAAAACGGAATTAACGGCGTTAGTTCCCGAAGACAATAACGGGTTTGAGTATACTGTCACTGCTTTGCTTCCATCTCCTGCCCCAATTCCCGCAAATCCGGCAACTCCTGGTTTAGTTTTGGATACTAAATATTACATGGGCGGTCATTGTCGATTAATAGCCACAGCTTCAACAAGTCCATTTGTTGGACCATTTGAGTTTTATTATTATCATCGGGATTATGTCCCACCAGGTGGAGTATTTGGAGATAACGACCATACGGCGGTTATTTCAAGATGGACTAATGCGTCCGCGAAAATTTTAGGGTGGAGAATAAAAGCAAATCCAAACACCACTGAAACAACCGAGGATAAGAAATGGCTTTATTTGAGCGACAGCCAAGGATACAATTATTTTGATGCTGGCGGTCATTCGCACATGTTTGAAATTACAGAGGTTGCAATGGCGATTAACTTAGATTGGACTGCCGTGTTAGACCAGGGGAAAATTGACCCTCTTTTCCCAATTTATCCAGGTTATACAATTGAATGGTATGACCCACGCACACAAGAAACACACCAATACAATAAAAGGTTTGATGCACCTCAATACTACCCTCAAATAGCAAACACCAACCCCCCAGTTATTATAGGCGGAGGTATGACTGAATTATTGAAAGTATTACCAAAAGATTCACGCATACCGTATGATAAACGACAAGACAAACCTCTTAACCTACCACAAGACGCAAAAGATGGCTGGGGAAGAAATAGCGGCTGGGATTTTTTCAGACTGTCACAATTTGATGATCCATACGCACAGTCTTCGCTGGTGACACTTCCTAAAATGGTTGTCAGCGTTGACCACATGCCCCATATTCAATTTTATTTTTTTAATCAAAAAACAAAACAGGGTTTGCCTTCGGGCTTTATAAATAAGGAAGCCCGTGGCTGGTATAATCCCGAATCGCAATCAATGTTTATGAATAGTTCGCAAGTATTGGGACAGAATCCCGTAATAAACGCTGCTACTGGTGGGCGGACATTCAAACCCAGAGAATACACAACTAAATTTACTATTCCACCAGGCAACTATTCTAACGGCGACCTGGCTCAAATACTTACTGATAAGATTAACCAAAATACAAGTCCTGTTGTGGGTCTTTCAAATAATCCGTATGCAGAGCAACCTGTTCTAAATGCTGCTGGATATTCTTCATCATACTTTTTACAGACGACGTATGAATTGATGGAACAAGCAGACGGTTACTCTCAATCACAAGGTTTACCTACTAATTTAACACGATACCCTAATGATTACGCTCATAGCCAGTTCACAATTCCTCCCCGAACATTGGCTGACGGCACAGTATTGGGACAGATCGGGGCAACATCTGCGACTGACCCAGGGGTGCAACCTTATTGGTTAAGTGAGGACACCACCCAACTATTTCAATTTAGTGCTAACTACGTGCAACCGCTCGGGAGTATTGCTAATCAACTCGCTCGAAATGTTGGAGCAAGTGAAGTGTCAATTTTATTTGATGAAACGGAACAGGCTTTTACAATCGCACAAGCCCATACGAATATTGTAGGAGGGAGCAGTAATACACCCGTCACGCCTGCAATACAATTCATTCAAGTTGAACCTGAAAACTCTAAATCTTTTTTTGGAAATCAGGTTGCGTGTGATACATACTCGGGAATCTTTTTTACCGATTTACAACCTCGTAGTTTATGGTTTCAAAAAATGGGGTTGAGTATAAATTTATTGACTACTACGGCAGGGAACTTTACGAATAAACGTGATTTTTCAACTGACCCAGCGTCAAGTTTTAACGGATTGGCTACACAACCGGATTTATCAAGCGTATTGTGTCACCCTACATTTTTAACAAAGGGGGTTAATATAACGGGGTTATTCAATGGGGTAGATAATCTCATCGTAAAAAAACCTTACGGTGGTGCTGCTGTGCCTGGGACAAATCCATCAGCAAATTTTGCAGTTCAACCAAGAGTATATAGTGAGGCTGTTGAGACTGATACATTAGTTTCAATTATAGGAGACTCCCAAGTGAATGCCGTGGAAGATGACCCATACTTTCAAATTGAAATAGCCGGCATTAATAGTCAAAATATTGTGGGACAACCAACTAAAAATAATTTAGTTCAGGGCATTGTTGGTAAATTTTACAGTAACGGAAATTTTACACAAGATGAAGATTCTGGGTTTGCTTACGTCCACCGCGGTGAGCCATTGGTCATTCGCTCGTTGGCGGTGAGGATTTTGGATTCGGTAGGTGAACCAGAGGAAGGGTTAGGACCAAATTCGGCTGTGGTTTTAAAAATTTCAACGGACAAATAAGTATTGAAATAATTTATTATATAATATTTTATTTCAATTTTATGCTCCCAACGTTGCACTGAATGTGGTCGGTGGAACAGGAGGACTAACAAGATTCTCGTGAGCTTTAATTTTCCTGCCTATAATTTGGGTTGCGACCGCTGCTATTGCCGTGACAATTAATCCTAGCGGATCGGCCTCGCTGGTTTCGGCGGACGCTTTTTCGATATCACTCGTTACCTTTAATGCTTTCTCACCGTCTTCTAAATCTTTTGTGACTTTAATTGCCTTCTCACTGTCAACAGCGGTTTTTTCTACACCTGACGCTATTTTTGCTGCTTCTGCTGCTTTCGCTGCTTCACTGGCTTCGCTGGTGTCGGCTTCCTCACTTGATGCCCGCGCAACATCTTTCGCTGCTTCTTCGGCGGTGTTTTGATGCTGTTGGAGTTGTTCAGCTAAATCATTGCGGGATTGTTCCGCTGCCTCTGCTCGTGCTTCCTGCGATTCAATTTGATTTCGTGCGTCATTCAATGTTTTTCTTGCCGTAGCATCTGCAATCTGTTGGCTTTGCCTAATTGTTCCCCCTGCTTGACTTACAGCACGTGCTGAATTTGATTCAACAATTGCCTGGGCTGCGTCTCGGGCGTCATACGCATCTTTAACCGCAGCACGACTGTCAACCATCTCATTCTCGGCGTTTTCAAGCGCCTTTGATGTATCGCCTACTTGCTTGTTTGCTTTGTCTGCTAAATCTTTTAATGTATCTAAATCATCAGGAGAGGTTGAGGGATTTACTGGTGGGGGTGGTGGAGGGGGTGCGTCGGTTGGTTTAACACCCTTTATTTTATTCACCAAATTGTTCGCAACCTCGTTTGCCCTTGATTGTGCTGATTCCGCCAGATTTCGTATTTCGCCCTCTGTTTTATCCTTTAAGGAACTTATCGCTTTTGATTTTTTAAATAATCCTACGAATTTATCTGTCGCTTTCATTTTCGCTGCTAATGCTGCCCCGATTAAAAATTGTTGTTCAAAATTTGCTTTATCATTTGTGATCTGGGTTGATGTTGGTTTTAATTGAGAGATTGAGTCGCTCAATTGTTGAGATGTGTTTGAATAATTTGCGAACGCACTGCTTCCTGACATTATAGTATTAGACTATAAAAATATTTTTGGTTAAATAAAAATAGAATGAGTATATTATAACATGGATAACATTATCAAGCTTCCAGCTCAACAAGCACTTTTTAACGCAAAGAACCGACTTGTCGATCTGGTTCTTCCAGCCGACAGTGGGGTTTATGACCTCTCGAAATGTTACGTAGCAATTGACGTGGCAACCTCTGGTCTTTCTCTTGATACTACGCAGGCAGGCGCAGGACGACTTGCACGAACTGCGGGATACGTTGAGGCGGCTGATGCAGTCGCTGATGTCCGTCTCGGTTTGAAACACAACGCAACGACAAAGACGATTTATGACGATTGCGCCATTCCAGTTGAGGCACTTGTGCGAAATTGCTCAATGATGTCATCTACCAAGGGTAAGGTTGAGGACATTCGACGTGCTGATGTTCTTCGTGCTACAATGAAAGCATACACTGATGATATTGAAGATGTTGAATCTCGTTCTATTGGTGGCTTTGGTGGACCACAGGCAAAGACTAATCCTTGGGCTTCGGGTCGGTTTGCTGTCATGGTTGGTGTTGGCGACACTCCTTCGGCTTACAAATCGCATGAGGTGCGAATCATGTTAAAGGACCTCTTCTCTGTCGCACAGGCAGAGTCGTGGGATACTTCCTCATCGGCATACGGATCGCTTCACATTCACATGGAGTTAAACCTTGACCGGGTTGAACTTAAACAGACGTTGGGCTCAACTCCTGATGTGTGGGACAGGTATTACCACAATCGGCAGGTTGGAACTATTAGCGGACCTACCAACATTAAATATAAGACTGCGGAAACGGTTACACTTCCAATTTCGGCAAATACTGTCTCACAGTCGTCTATTACTATGAAAGCCGTTTACCAATCTCTTGAAGATTCTCCATTTTACAACAACCAGATGGTTAAAGTTACAACCACACTTGGAGGGGGCACTGCCGCCACTCCTTACCCTACATCGGGAGACCAGCGATGGGCTGTTATTAAATCCATCTCGTGGGACAAAACAACGAAACAGATTACTCTTGAATTCGGCGGTGAAATTTTGGGGACGGGTGCGGTTACAGGAAGCGTCGTGACGGTTGACCGTGAGGTTGTGGGTATTGACGTAAACTCTCTTACTGACATTATCTCATACCAATCGGTTGAACTTACTGCTGTTCGTCGGGCTGACATGGAAAGCGGACCATCGCAAACTCAATATACTCAAATGCAAACGCAGAGTGACCAATGGCAGAATTCTGAGACTTTGAACCGTTCGTATTACCTGCCTCCGCAGACGACCAACGCATACATTATCTTGCCGTCACGGTCTAACGCTGGCGCTGCGCCAACGGCTTTTAGCGATATTTTGGGTTGTGCTCGTGTAGGTGAATACCGATTTACTGTTAACGGCGAATCGGTCACGAACCGTGCCGTGCCGTTCATGCCTGTGCCTATTGCTGTCAATGCGAATGACGGTAAGAATTTGCACGGCTCTTCAATCCACTATACTCTTATTAGTGAAACTATGATGAATGCGGGTGTGCGATTTAACTCTCTTCGGGAGGCTGTGTTCGACCAGAACATCCCTCTCTCTATCAATGTGCCTGTAAACGGAAACGGTGAATACGGCTGGCCTGCTTTGGCTGATGCTCCAATGAAAGCATGCTACATGTTGGCGTTGCCTATCCCTATATCTAACGACCAGACCCAGCTCACAATTGAACTTGAAGGTTCTTTCCCTACTTCGTCGGGTGAGCTTCACATATTTAGTGAAGTGCGAAGTGTTGTCTAATTTAAATATTTTGATATTATATAATGAAAATATTTAATGGTGATTTTTAATATTGTGAGAATGTAAATGACCTGCAAAAATTGTTGTAAGAAGAAAGTTAATTTTAAAATATACATTCCGTCGGGGTGTGAATTAGGCGTTGTTGATGTCTACGGCGTTGATGATAAAGAGGAGATTGTATCTCAATACATACCGAACCGTGTGCGTGGTGATTGGAACAGTGATGAGGAAAATGAGGAAGAAGACCCTGATTACGTCCCGAGCGATGAGAGCGATGTAGAGGCTGTATATGAAAACTCGCATTTATCAAAAGAAGACATTGCAGAATTAGAGGCAGAATTAGCAGACATATTGATGGAACAAGACAACCAAGAGAGTAATGTCAGTGATGAAGATAATTAATCAGTTTTAGCATACTCTTCTTGTAATGCCCCGCTATGCATCATTTTACTTGCTAATTCTTTGTTTTTCTTGATTGCTTCAATATCAATATTTTCACTAACGAAAACATGACGTATAATATTTAATGTGATGTTTTTTCCTGTGTCCTTAAATACTTGTGGGATTGCCTTGCCGAGTTGGTTACGTGTGAGAGGCTTATTATCACGCTTTTGTTGGAGCAGGTATTTACGGTTTGGGTTCATTTTTAAAAACTTATTAATAACGGCGTTTAGTGGTTTGCTTACAGGTATTCGTGTTTGTCCGTATTTCTTTGATGTTTTATAATCGTTAAAAATAAAGACCTTATTGCGTGCGGATTTGATTAACAAATAGTTTTGCTTTGGATCTAAATCTTTATCGGTTTTTACAAGTTCAACCGAATTGTAGTCAAGACGTGTTGGCGGTTGGTAGGTATATAAAGCACTTATCATTGTTGATTGCTTTCCTGGATTGTTCTTAATGTGCTTGCGGGTAATCTTTTTTAATGCTTCAAGACTCGTCCAGTTTGCCTCTTGCTTTGGCGTCTTTTCATTCTTCGCAAGTTGGGCGGAATACTCAACCCCTAAATCAAACACGGTCTCACGATACTTTTCATACTTTTCACTTGCCTCGCCTGATGCCTTAATAATAACAAGAATAGATGACAACAAATTGCGTTGTTGCGTAATCTTCATATCCTTAATACTTTCAAGAATTTTGTCAACGTCATTAAGTTTTTTAATATTATCTACTGTTGTAATTCCTAACTTTTTAAGGTTTGATAGGTATGTCTTAATTGATGATTCGGTTACATTTGGTCGGTCGTTCTCAATGAGTTCTTTGATTGTTAAAGCCATTATATAATATACCAATATATTATATTTAAATAGAAACTTCCTTAAATATATAATTAATATGGGAAAGAAAACAATCATATCTTTTATTTACGACGGAGATTTTGACTGGTATGTTCGCATTCCGCACAGTAACACACAGGGAGTTTGCACGGCTTATAATTATAACCATAAATATTTTTCTAAACGGGAGCATGTATTTCAAGATTGTATTGATTGGCGCTTGATGATGATGAAAGAGATGGAACAAAAAGGATTGAGAACACTCACACCTGGACCAAGAGCAAGAGGCAGATGGTTGTCGTCTGCGAAGTTTGAAAAAGAACAGGCAGATGGTCTGTATGATAAATATATTAAATAACTTTTTTCTCTCTTACTATTATATAATAATGTATAATAGTAAAGAACAAGACGATAAGATTATAGCAATGTGTATGGAAAAGGAAAAGAAACCCAAGAAGAAGGGAGAGAAAATATTTGTCGGTAAATGCGGTAAAAATAAATCTAAATGTATGTGTAAAAAGAATGGAAACTCAAAATGATTTAATTGAATTTTTATTGCTATACTTCCAGATGAGGAACATCCATCATTGGGAATGGGTCGGTTACAAAAACATTAAGGCATTGATGACGCATATTACAGGGATTAAAGATGTTGAAAGTTTGAGAATGATATTTGAGAAGATGGTTAAGATGGGTCGATTCCAAAAGCGGAAGATTAAGAGTTGCACCGATTACAGGTTTATTTTTAATCCATCACAATAGGTTTAAATTCGCTATCAAGATAAATTTCATCATTTGAGAAAGACACCGCCATAAATTGATTACGTCCCTTTGTTGCTTTACGGAACATCTTAACGAATTCCTTTTTTGAATCTAAATAATTTAGGTCGTCCGCCATGGCTTCAACTTCACGAGCAGAGTTGCCGAATAAAATTGCACCGCTTGCATTTGTCCTTATAACGGTTGATAACTGCGAATACTTTTGCGAGGTGACTATAATAGATAAATTGATGTGGCGACCATTACACACTATACGTGATAAAGTGCCGTTTACTTTTTCCTTTAATGCCCCAGTAAATGCTACATCATCTAATACGATTAATGAGTTGGGCGGTTTCTTACCGTCTGCTACCGCTTCCAATACTTTCTCTTCTACCTCTTCATATATCATCTCTAAATTTTCCTCGCTAAATTCCATGAAATGAGATGAATCAATATCTTTCTCAGTTTTTAATATTCGCATTTTATTATCCATTTTATTGTTTGATATGATGTATATGTTTTCCCCTTTAAAATGGTCTTTATAAAAACTATCACGTAATAATAGGTTGAGTATCACGGTTGACTTACCAGAGAGAAAAGACTTGCCTACAATAATGAGTCTAAACGGAATGTCAAAAATATCTTTGAGATGAGTATAATAAGAGTCTGTTTTATCTTTCACTTTTAGGATTGAATAATCTTTCATGTGTATATATTATAAGTTATATTTTAATAATTAAAAAAATACCTGTACTGTATAATAATGAGTGAAAAAGAATTGTTTGAAAATGTTGAGTTAGAAGTTGAAGAGCCTGAACCTAAGCCTGAGCCTGAACCTGAACCTGAACCTGAACCTGAACCAGTTGAAGATATTGAAGATATTGAGATTCCTCCGCCTGAACCTGTGAAGAAGCCACGCAAGAAGCGAGTGCTTACCGAAGCCCAAAAAGAAGGATTGAAGCGTGGGCGTGAGAAGAGTTTGGAACAGCGTAAGCGTAAAAAGAAGTTGAAGGAGATTGAAAAGGCTGAAAAGGTTACTATTGAAGATGAAAAGATATTTCAGGCTCTTAAACGGAAGATGAAGCCCCAGGAGTTGGAAGATGAGAATGCAAAACTCAAAGCCGAACTGTTGGAGTTGAGGAAGGAAAAGGCAAAGCGAAAAGTTGAGCGACCTAAAACGCCACCACCAGAACCAGAGGAAAAGAATGAAGTCGTCGCACCTAAACCAGTGCCGATTAAAGAAGTTAAGAAGCCAATGACAGCACGACAAAAAATGAAGCTCTTGAAAGGCTTGTAATATTTATTTATAACAACGTAATTTTGTTATGAATTAGTGTAAATAATTGAAATGAATTTGTAGGGTAATCTTGTAGATACAATATGGAGGAACAAGTAAAGGCATTGGAAAGAAAACTCATTGCGAAAGAGCGCGATATTGATGATTGGGTTAAACTTGTTAGAACTATTAGAAACTGTTTTGCAAAAGAAACTGAATATTATGAAAAGCAGGTATATGAGTTGGAAATGAAACTCGCAAAGAAAGACGTTGAAGATGAGAATGAAACGATTAATAAACAATCTAACGAAATCGTTACTCTAAAAAAAAAAAACCGCGATCTTACTGACTACCGCGACAGACTCCTAAAACAACAATCTCAATTAAGTACATATACACAATACAAGATTGCACCATTAACTAAGGAATTGATGCTTTCAGAAGAGACAGCAAAACTAGTCGCTAAATATAGATTGACCGAACCACAACTATGGGAAGTAGATGGGTTGATGAATCTTAATGATTTCATTGTAGGGTAATGTTGTAGATACAACTGTATGGTATATAAAAGGGTCAAAAAAGGGTCAAAGGGTCATTTTCTGCCCCTGATTTCAAGAGTTTTTTCTAGATAGCCCTTATACGGAATACTTTTCATTTGCTGGGCAGTTTTTGACCCTTTGACCCTTTTTTGACCCTTTCTTTTTTCTGTTTATCCCTCCCTATTTATTAGATATCATCACAATCTTCATTTTCTGAATCATATGTATTATTATTATCTTCATCTTCATTATTATTATTACGTTTAGTAAAACCAACGAGTATATTACGTTTGTTAACACAACCTGATTTGTATAGTTCAAAGTAGTAAATCTTAAAGTTTATATTCGTATTAGCATACTCAATAAAGTATTTCTTATTCATTTTACGTTTGTTAGATTTGGATTGATTAATATAGTAGTCACTTATTTGAAACTGGCTATGAACATCTTTAATAGAAACAAACAACTCTTTATCGAGAATATCCTTTTTACTCATACCCTTTGTATCAACCGTTTCATAAACAGTATCAAACCATTCACGAATCTCATCACTGGATTTAATGTATTCTTTTGAACGCTTCGTAATAACATCAGGAACATCAAATTTATCACACACAGATTGACCGTGCTTTGCGTGAAAGTCTTGGATATATTCAATCAAAATCTTAAACAATGCGAACTTGTATTCGCTTTTAAAAGCATCACTTTTATAGTATGTATTAGCAGGATAAACATTTTGCAACACGTCGGCGTTCTCCAACAATTCTGTATCTTCGGTAAATGTGGAAACAAATGGAATATCTTTAACACGTCGCAAAACCGATTCATCAAGCCGTCCGTCAAGTTTTGGTCTTTGGTTACATTCCATAATGTGCGTTCCGCATAGGGTTGTGTTGGTGTCATTACTGTAATTCATTCGTGCGTTAATCTTGCTACCCCCTGTCAATTCTTTAACCGTAGAGAAGCAAATCTTTTTCTGTTCAGCATCAGGCTCACGGTAAATAATCAATCGCTTATTTTTCATTCCAGCAACCTCTGGACAATTCCCCAATTTCAACGGAGCAAGTAAAACTCCATTAGGTGCGGTATACGCATAATTTCCAAGCAATTCTACAAGCAACTCATTAATAACACCTTTTCCATTACCACCGCCCCCATTAGCAAGAAAGAACTTCTCGATAGGAACGCCATACATACACGTAGCCATCAAATGCAAATAATATTTAAAAATTTCATCATCTGGAAAAATCTGTTTAAACAATGTTAGCAATTCTAAAACTTTATGGTCATCGCAAGTTTCATAATCAAATCCTGTTGATGTTAAAATATAATCCTCTTTGTTAGGTTCAATAAAATTGAGCGTTTGCAAATCATAAACTTTATTCCTGAACGCAAAGAGATAGCCATTCTTATCAAATTCAATATCGTCGAAATTCTTACAGCCCAATAAATTGATAACGCAATCGGAGATAGATGAAATGTTGTTATTTTTTTGAACCAACGTTAAGACCATCGAAACGACTTTTAATTGTTTTTCCAATCCATCCGCCTCGCTCTTGTCCACGCTTGTTGCATTTTCCATAATCTTCAAAACAGAAATACGTGAGCAAATGTTCTTATACAATTCGGCATAAAATTTTCCAAGTTCATTGCTGATGTTAACCTTCAAAATGCCCCGTTTCGAATCTTCTTTAATCCATCGCTTACGGTGGTAAGTGTATAAATCACTCGCTTTTTCACCACGTTTAAACACATAATTATCCCCTACCAATTCCAGAAATATTTTAGCCAACGCCATGTCGGTCGATTCAATATCTTGCGTTTTCCTGAAATATTTGCTTTTTGTTTTATAGAACTGCGTTTCGTTAATGGTCTTTACGTGATAAATAAAAGAGCCAAGAGTGTTACCCCCACGTGTTTTGAACCATAATTTATTAAAACCCTCTTCATCGAATTTTTCACTTTTGCTCGACATATATTTTGCGATTTCATAATTATCACTGTCCTCATCATTATGCAAAGCCCAAACCAGTTTAGTCCAACTGTCATATTCATCTATATCATTCTTTCGCAAAATATCAGTTAGTTCAAGCAAAAAGTTGCGGTGATTGTCTTTAAATTTAGGTCGTTCAATTTTAGCATTGGTAGCCACAGGCATCTTTTTAGTATCAATCGGTTTTTTTAAATTCTTAGTGGAATCATAAAGTTCAAGAATGTCATCTTCATCAAGTTCATATATTTTATCTGCGTTATATACTTTTGTATCTCTCTTTACATAAGACCATTGACCGTTTAGGAATTCTACACCTTCTAATTTAGATTGAGGTCTTCGGTTATTGTTAAATGTTTCATTGGTTTTAACAATCAGATGTTTGCCTCGCATTTTGGTAACAGATTTAAAGTATGCAGTTCTCTCTGTATATGCCTCAATAAAATCCATTTCATCTTTTGGATAGTCTTCACCATCTTCATAATCAACATCAATATGAATAAACGATGATGTATCCATAACTAGATAATCGAACAAGTCGGTATTTTGTCTGCGTCGTTCAAGTTCTTGGGCAGTGAGATTATAAAAATCGTTCTGGTCAGGTTGTCCTGTCAATTGATGATATTGAGGAACTTTGTAAGTCTTCCCATTTTTGCCTTTCCCAATCTTTAAAGAAATACCGTAATATTTGATTCCATGTTTATCGCAAAAGTCCGTAATGTTCATACTCATATTATTATATAATAGAAGAATATTATATTTAAGTTGTTTTGAACGCATTATTTCATTTCAATTATTCCTTAATATTATGCGTAAAAATTGATTTAAATATAATAGTTGTATATAATATACAATATGCCTCGTTTAGCAAATACCAAGAATGCCTCATACTTTCATTATCGGGTTGACACGATGGTGGGGGAAAACGTAAAATGTTCTAAATTTCATTATACGATTAAGGAAATGTGCGAAGAATATAACACTACAAATTGTTGTCTTTGGAAGCTTCTCTCTAAACCAGGACATAAGCCACGAGCAGAACACTTAAAGAATCTAAAATTTAATAGAGTAAAACAACCCACAAGAATATATGTCGAACACCCTGCTGATGTTGCTTATTGAAGTTGCTTCCTAATCTCGTCCGCAAAATCCAGCCAGGTTTGTTTCCATTCCTTTTCCGTTTTCATTTCACTACCATGTCGGGATTGAAATACTTTACGATATTTTGCTAAACTGCTTTTGGTAAATTTTTGAAGTTCTTTTGGCGATGGGTCACCAGTATTAAACCGACTTGATTTTTCCCATAACTTAATAGGGATTGTTTGATTTGACCAACTGAAATACGGTCTACCGATTCCGTTCTTTATTTTTTTCCCTTCTGCGTAAGAAAGTTTTTTTTCCGCAGATGCTGGTTTTTCCGCCGATTTAGGCGCTTCCTTTTTCTTTGGCGAATCTTTAACAACCACAAGACGGGGCTTCTTTTTCATTGAGTTCCGTATCCTATCCTGCGCTGTCAACACCATATTAATGAGTTGGTCTTTCTTAACTTTGCTATATCCCTTAATCACATAATGTTCGTTAAATTGCTTAATGTGCTTTCGTATTTCGGCAACCTTCATCTTGGCGAGTTGCTCTTCTTTCTTGAAATCGCTTATCTTCATAATTATGTATTATAGTGAGATAAATAATTATGTAAAAAAACGAATCAATTATGCGTAAGAAATTTTGTAATCACCGCCCGACACATCAATTCGTTTTGCAACTTCGGCAAAGATATGAACGTTCAATGCTTGGAAATTACCCGCAGAGGAGACAGGCTGGTCTGTGCCTGGTGTTCCAGCAGTTCGTGCTGATGTAGGTGTTCCAGTTCGTGTAAGTTGAATCTGTAAATCAGTCACACGGTCGTGAACGCCAACACCAACCCACGATGAATTACCAACCCAAGGACCCTGCTGTGCGGTTGGAGGAGTCGTGTATGCAGTTCCCCCAGCGTTTAAGTCGCCACCAAATTCAAGAATTCGTGGAGCAGTTCGGTTGACACCAATCCAGTTCTGTGGAGGTCGTCCAACCAATCCGCCACGGTCAAGCGATAAATCGTATTTAGTATCTAAACCAACCGACTCTGTAATCGCACCAGGGCAAACGTTCAAGTCACCCCACGTATCAGCCGTAAGCATCGCCATAGCAGCAGGAGAAGTCACGCCCGAACCCGCCAACACATTCCGCCCATTCACACGCATGTTAAATTGTTCCTTATGGAGTGCCTTGCTACCATACTGACCGAGTGCTTTAACCGCCGTAGCAGTTCCAGCAGCGTTAGCATCATACACGTAATTAGCCAAATCCTGGTAAACTTTGGAAATCATAACACGAGATACCGCCTTATTCTGGAACCCATTTATTCGCAAATTAACAGACTGTTGTGCTTCATCGGCGGCAGCACCTGCGTCAGTAATAGTTGGAACTTGTGGGACAGCCGCCTCATCGTGTTCAATAGCGACCCAAGAGGCACTTGTCATTTGTTTGTCAAGAGAGGCAACAAGAGCTTCATCAACAATCTCATCAACAATAAGAATAGGAACGCTCTTTGCAAGACCAGCAATAGTAGCAGCTGGAGTTTGCGAGTTAACAAGTGCCTTGGTATCAGTGTTATATTCAATCACGACACGCAAATTTTTAAAGAGTGAGGTAGAAAGGTGAGAAATAGAATTAAGTATTGGAAAAACCTCACGGAGGTCAAGTGTCCCTAACGATTCAGCATCGCCCGTTCGCACCCCCTTGTTGACGTTAGAGAGCAACTCACCTGTCGCACCAGCTTCCCAGCCGATAGAGCCTCCCAGCAATTCAGTAAATACGTTATCATTCTGCGAGTTAGTTTTAAGAGTATTTTTGAAGGTCAACCACTGACCGACATTTCGCAACGAGTCAAGTTCCTCATTACCGTCAAGCAATTGGATACGACGAATAACCGAAGCAGCACCTGGTCCAAAATGGTAAGTGTTTTCATTTTGAGCGGATTTCAAAAGACCGAGATTACCGATACGCATTGTAGGCAGGTATGCCTCTCCACGATTAGCAAGACGAAATTCTGCGCGGGAATTGCTTGTAAAGACTGGGTCGATTATTTGAGATTTCACGGATGAACTAAAAATACTCATTGTTATAATATAATGGAAAGAAAAAAAATAATAGGCAAAAATATTTTATTAAGTTATATATATGGATTCTTTTAGTTTTGGACCTCCTATTTCTAATGAGACATTACCATCTATTCAAGACATTGCTCATGTTTATACCGCAGACGAGGTCGCTCTTCTTCTGGGGGCTTTAAGTGCTGCTGTGGCTGGTATCATATATTCAGTTAAAAATGTTAAATCAAGTTCATGCTGTGGTGGGCTTATTTCTTGTCAGCAACGCACTGAACTACCGCCTTCAAAAGAATCATTTATTATCGAATCGTCAAACGTTTAAAATTAAAATATTTCTATTATATAATGAAAATAGCAATTCCATCATATAATAGAGTAGAAACGTTAGGCAACAAAACGCTCAACTTTTTAACCACCATGCGAGGTTTTCATCACGAAGACATCACAATATTTGTTTCAGATTTAGAGCAATACACACTTTACAATGCATACTATCCATCTTACAATATTATTATAGGTCAAAAGGGAATAGTTAATATCCGCAACATCATTTCCTCATTTTATGATTACAATGAATATGTTGTCTGTCTCGACGATGACATCGAATGCTTGTTGCCTAATCATAACCCTAATCTTTTTATAGAGGGAGAAAATCTACTGCAAGAGACAGGTCTTTCCTTATGGGGTGTTAATGCGGTATCCAATGAGTATTTCATGAAACAACAATCTCCGGTGAGTTATAATCTTAAATTCTGTATCGGAGGATTATTTGGAATGATTAACAAGCGCTTTATTCTAAACCCTCTCTCTGCTACCAAAGAAGATATTGAACATACAATTTTACATTATTTATATTCAAAGAGTATTGTCCGATTTAATCATGTTAGTTTTAAAAGTAAAATGTTTGCTGAGGGTGGGATAGGAAATAAAAGAGAGAGAGAAAGCCAGAACAATATAGCAGTCGCTTATTTAATTGATACATATCCTGAGCTTGTTTCTCTCTTTACACGAAAAGATGGTTGGCGTGAGATAAGACTAAACCGCACTCATAAATTTGGATTTACATAATACAATGCTGTATCTGTCGCCCTCCCACGGCACAACCCAATGCTCTCTCTCACTTCCATTAAACCATGTAGGCGTCCAATATATATCATGCGGTTCTCCTTCTATCATCAACTCACCGCCTACATAATCACCGAAGCCAATAATAATAGACTTGCCAACATTATTTGTATCCTTATGTGGCGGACATTCAAAGTTTTTATTTATCATAATACAATCAAACTCGTGGTCTGGGAACAGGTGTTTACACTCATTGTAAATTTCAGCATTGTTAGCATTCATAGCACGTGTAGGCAACATCGGTTTGCCTGGTTTAGCCCAGTGACACGTGAGCCCTACATTTTCACTGTATTGTCCTTTTCTTATTTTAGTAGTTTGATTATGTTTGTTCAATTTCCAATTATAATTAATTAGCATTCTCTCTAATGTTTCAAACATATTGTATTACATATATATAATAATAATTTAATATATGTAATTATTATAAAATGGACAACTCACAGATTGTATTTAGCAAACCTCTCAAATATAAAAACACTTCTACTTCTCAGTCGAGACCAATAGAGAGAAAAGAAAAGATTTGCACAGGCACAACATGTAAAACATCGCCCTATTGTTTTTGTTAATTTAGTCATAAGGTTCTTTAATAAGCAACGTCATG
>Ga0209336_10000431_pt1 | contig 21589 bp, 33 predicted proteins | sample LinPmetageLP32_FD_184042 | JGI IMG/M metagenome (GOLD analysis project Ga0209336, IMG submission 184042) | Marine viral communities from the Pacific Ocean - LP-32 (SPAdes) (version 2) | ecosystem: Environmental > Aquatic > Marine > Oceanic | place: Pacific Ocean | collected 2009-08-23
AAGTAAGATACAGTAAAAAGCTAACACCTAATGCTAAATTACTTTATGCTGAGATAACAGCTTTGTGCAATATGAATGGTAACTGTAAAGCTTCAACAGAATACTTTTGCAGACTTTATGAGGTTAGTAGGGCATCTATACAGAATTGGTTAAGACTACTAGAGAAAAATGGTTACATAACAAGAGTTGTAAAATATAGACCAGGTAGTAAAGAAATTTTGTCTAGGTCTATCAATTTATTAGACAACCCTAGTCTAAAAAACTATACAGATAATACTAATACTACGTATAGTAATACTAATCTTACAGATAGTAATAAAAAGGCGTTTTTTAAAAAACCAACTGTTGAAGAAGTACATCAATATTGTAATGAAAGGAAAAATAAAGTATGTGCAGATGCTTTTATTGATTTTTACGAAAGCAAAGATTGGATGGTTGGAAGTAATAAGATGAAAAATTGGAAAGCTTGTGTTAGAACTTGGGAAAAACGAGAAGATAGAAATAATAATAATAACGACAGATCTACGGCACATTGGCATAAGAAAGGTCAAGACTATGGAGATGGCACATTTTAAAATAATATGAGAACAATAGAAGAAACATTTAGAGATGCTGAATACTTACAACCTAAAGTTTACATTAGGTATAAACTAGGAAGCAAAGAAAACTTAAAAGAAGACTTTATCAAAGCATTTGAATACTATGACAGAACTATTGATACTTATAAGCATTTGTCAGCTTATGATGAAATAATTGATTGGATGGTAGATACAAAAGGAAAGGGTTTAATAATTATGGGAGAATGTGGTTTAGGTAAATCTACAATTCTTAATTATGTTATACCTGCTATATTTAGGACAAAAACAAATAAAGTACTTAGAAGCATACCTGCTAAAGAATTAGGAACAGTAGAGAGAAATATTGCACCTTTTATTATAATTGATGATCTAGGTACTGAAAGCATAAAAAATGATTATGGTACAAAGATAGATGCTGTTTCTGATGCTATTTCTTATGCAGAAGACAGTTCCAAAACATTAATAATAACTACTAATTTATCTCCTAATTCACTTAAAGAAAGATATGATGAAAGAACTTTAGATAGATTAAGAAAGTGTAAGGTGGTAATAATAAAAGGAAAAAGTTTTAGAAATTAAAAATAAAAAAAAATGAAATTGACAGACTACGAAATAGAAGATGTAAAATCTTGGGATTACCCTGACTTTTGTGATGCTTATATAAGTTATGCAGAAGATGAAAATGGTAAAGAAATGACTGAACAGCAGATAGAAGAATGGACAGAAAACAATGAAGAAGAATTTTATGAAATGGTATTAGAATCTTTAAGATGATAGGGTGGGTACTAATAACAGCTATTGGAATGTGGCTAATAAGAGAACTAAGATGAAGATACTAGAATTATTTGCTGGAAGCAGGTCGTTTAGCAAAGTAGCTGAAGAATTAGGACACGAAACTTTTGCAGTAGATATAAACGATTTTGAAAATATAGATTATGTAACTGATATATTAGAATTTGATTATTCTAAAATACCATTCAAACCTGATGTTATATGGGCAAGTCCACCTTGTACTTATTTTAGTGTTGCTAGTATAGGTAAACATTGGTATCAAGACCATACACCAAAAACAGAACAAGCAAAATTAGGAGTTAAAATAGTAAACAAAACTATTGAAATAATAGAGTTGTTTCAACCTGATTACTTTTTTGTTGAGAATCCAAGAGGTAAATTAAGAAAGTTAGGTTTGTTTAAAGGTATAGCAGAAAGAACTACTGTTACATATTGTCAGTATGGAGATACTAGAATGAAGCCAACAGATATATGGACTAACAATTTAAAAAATGTATTTAATCCAAATGGCTGGAATCCAAAGCCAATATGTAAAAATGGAGATAGTTGCCACGTTTCAGCACCTAGAGGAAGTCAAACAGGTACACAAGGATTGAAAGGTAATTATGAAAGAAGTAAAGTACCTTATAAATTATGTAAAGAAATATTATTATCATTATGAAAACAAAAGATACTATAAGAAAAATCCTATTAGAAAAACCTCACTTAAGAGACAATGACAATAAACTCATAGCTTCTTTTTGGTATAGAGAATTGAACAGTAAGAATATAGATGCTGAAGAAATAACTGCATTAAATTTTTTACATAAGTATGCAGATAATGAATTAACTAATGCTGAAAGTATAAGAAGAATGAGAGCAAAGCTCCAAGAAGAAGAACCAGGTTTAAGAGGAGAAGCATATAAAATACGTAAGGGTAAGCTACAAGAAGAATGGAAAAAAAACTTAGGATATGAATTATAGAAAATTATATGAAGATAATGTAGGTATTATACCTAATAATTGGGAAATACATCACATAGATTTTAATCATAATAATAATAAAATAAATAATTTAATAGCAGTTCCGTCTATGGTTCATATGATTATACATCAATCAGGATATATTCCAAGAGATGAAATAGAAAATTTAATACAAATATATGAAGACAATAAGCAAACTTAAGAAAGAACTTGATAAGTGGTTTAGTCTTTACATTAGACTTAGAGATGCTACATCAGAGGGAGCAGTAATTTGTATAACTTGTGGATGTGTTAAAAATTATAAGCAAGGTATGCAGAACGGACATTTTCAAAGTAGAAGTCATTTAGCTACAAGATTTGATGAACAAAACTGTCAGCCACAATGTGTAGGTTGTAATATGTTTAAACAAGGAGAACAATATAAATTCTCAATAGCATTAGATTCAAAGTATGGAGAAGGTACTGCACAAGAGTTAGAGTTTAAAGCAAGACAAATAACTAAGTTTACTAGAGCTGACTATGAAGAAAAGATAACTTATTACAAATCAGCTGTTAAAAACTTAAAAGAAGAAAAGGGTATTGAATAAAATATTATGATATATTTGGAAAATGATAGAACTCATTTACTCAAGTCAGGAACACAAAGCAACACTAGACGTTTATATCAATATGTGTAAAGAGTTCGCAAAAGACGTAAGTAGTAAAAATAAATATAATAATTACAAAGATGTAATGCAAGTTATATTTGAATATCACAATGGTTATGGTAATGGAGTTGAAGAAAACAACTTTTATGATTGGCTTATGATTATACCAATTAACTTATCAGTAGCAACAAATGGTTTTTTTGCTGGACTTGAAACAAAACGTAACAGATCAGTTATTAGAGCGTATAAGGTAGTCCTTGAAGAAATGCTACAAGAAACAGTAGATAGAATAAGTTTATTAGAAATAACAAATGAATAAGATATATCTTGAAATAGCTAAGCTTACAGATAAGTTTAGAACTATGTCATACAGATTAACGACAGATGAAAACAAGATAAACGAAGCAGTACAAGAACTTATGTTGTATTTTATGCAAATGAATCCAACAACATTAAAGTCAATATACGATAAAGACGGAGTAGATGGTTTAACAAGATACGGAGCAGTAGCACTAAGACGAGCTTTGACAAGTAAGAGAAGTAATTTTTATTATAAGTATGAAAAGTATTATACACGTATTGATAGCTTTACTAACAATGTTAGCGTCTCTAGTAATCATCCTGATTATACAGGGGATAATAATTATTATAAGAATCTATCAAACATTCCTAATGCAGAAATAGATAATGCTCAATTACATAAGTTAGAAATAATAGACAAAGAGTTAGACAAGCTAGATAATTGGTATGATAGAGAATTATTTAAGTTATATTACTATGAGGGCAATACATTAGACTCACTAGCTAAAAAGACTAAGATAAGTAGAAATAGCTTATTTACAACAATAGACAAAGTAAGAACAATACTAAAAAATGAATTAAATGAAGATGTATGATCCTGTAAAGAATGATAGTTTTGTAATGATGTTTGGCTTTAGACATCCTGATTGGAGAAAGAAATGAAAATAACAAACGAATGTAATATGGAGTTAATGGCTAGGTATGAAGATAATCACTTTGACTTAGCAATAGTAGATCCTCCTTATGGGATAGGTGCTTCTAATATGACAATGGGTAAGGGTAAGAACAAGAAATGGGATAAAAAGAGTTGGGATAATGAAACTCCTAATGATGAGTATTTTGTTGAGTTGTTTAGAGTGTCAAAAAATCAAATAATCTGGGGTGGTAACTATTTCAGCTTGCCGTTAACTTCAGGATGGTTGTTTTGGGATAAAGAGAGGGGTAAGAATGTCTCTTTTGCAGACGGAGAGTTGGCTTGGGCTTCTTGTTCTAATGTATTAAGAAAAATAAGTTGTAGGTATGACGGCTTTATAGGTGCAGACTATGATGGGAGAATACATCCTACTCAAAAGCCAATTAAACTTTACGAATGGTTGTTAATGAATTATGCAAAAGAAGGAGATAAGATATTAGACACACATCTTGGTAGTGGAAGTATTGCTATTGCCTGTCATAACTTAGGTTTCGACCTTACTGCTTGTGAGTTAGACAAAGAATATTATGAAGCATCTATGAAAAGATTAAATGAACATACATCTCAATTAAGAATAATATGAATAGGTTTTTTGTTGAAAATGAAGTCTATGAAGATAGGATAGAAATCTGTAAGGGTTGTGCTTACTATTATAAGCCAACAGGTAGTTGCAAAATTTGTATGTGTTTTATGAAAATTAAGGCACGTATAGCTAACCAGCATTGTCCACAGAAGTATTGGGATAAAACGTCAGAGGTTATGAAAGCACCTGATGACTTACCACAAGAAATAATAGATGCTATATTAAATATGTGGGAAGACTTAAAGACAGGTAGAGCAAAGAACGTACAAGCTAAAAAATTAATGATAGAAACTTACAATACAATATACAATACAAACTATCAAACTAATACTAATTGTGGTTCTTGTATATCAACTTGCTTTGATGGTATAAAGAAACTATATAAAAAATACAGCCAATGAGTTACTTAGCACACCTAAAAAGAAATAAGATGCACTACTCAAGTAGATGGGTAGTGAAATACAATGAAGACTTAGTAAAAGAAGTAAAGCTTATATACTCTCCTGGAGAATATAGAAAGTTTACTGATGCTAAACCTTTACACACACAAGACGGACTAATTAAAATACTAGAAAATGACAAAGAAAGAAGGAATCAATCCTAAGATGTTAATGAGCAAAGAAGAACTAGGAATACCTGACTATTACGTTGGTAAGGTTTTTGGATATGAAGCACGTAGAGTAGTAGAAGACTTTGATCTAAGCTACAATATGGCAACAGCTGTAAGTTATCTATTACGTGCAAAACGCAAACATAGTGATGGTGGCATACAAGATATAAGAAAAGCTATAAACCACTTACACTTTGAACTAGATAAACTACAATGACATTATATAGTTGCAAATGTGGTAACACACAAGAAATAGGTAAACAGACTATTAGATATAGAGACAATGGCTGGAGAACAATAGAAGCTAGATGTGAATGTGGTCTATGGATGGATAGTAAACCAGAAGAAGGTATGCCTACAATTAAACGTACAGAACCATCTCTAACTAAGAGAAGGAATAAACTATGGGAAGGTGCTAAAGAAAAGCTAGTAGGAGAAAGAGGTATAAATGAATCATTTGATTAATGAAGTACGTCATAAACAATAGTGAAGACAAGCAAAAGTTATTTGATTATCTAAAAGAATTAGGTAATGACTATATTGTAGATGTTAAGAAACAAAAAAATAATAGAAGCAAAATGCAGAACAATTACTATTGGGCGTGTATAGTACAACCATTAGCATCAGAGCTAGGTTACTTTCCTGATGAAATGCACGATACACTTAAAATAAAGTTTGCTAGTGAATGGCAAAGTATAGATATAAACGAAAGACAAATAGGATTACAAGTAGTAAACAGTACAGCTAAAATGAATACTAAAGACTTTGAAGTATATGCAGATCAAATAAGGATATGGGCATTGTATGAACTAGGTGTAAGACTAATGCTACCAAATGAATATGAGTAATTTCTATTATATTAAAAAGATTAGATAACTGAATAAAACTGAATAAAATGGACGGAAGAAGAAACAATAAAGGAACTAAAGGAAACAAAGGAGGAAGACCAAGTAGGTCAGATGAACAAAAGCTTATAGAGAATCTAACACCTATGAATAGTTTAGCACTAGACTCACTACAACAAGGATTAGAAAAGAAAGAACAATGGGCAGTTAAGTTATTCTTTGAATACTTCTATGGTAAACCTCAACAAAGAGTTGATGTAACAACTAATGAAGAAAGTCTAAATATGCCTATCATTAACTTTGTAGAAACTGAACCTGTTATTAAACTTACAGGAATTGATACTGAATAAGAAATACGAAGAACTATTTTCATCTAAAGCTAGATACTACATTATCACAGGTGGTAGAGGATCGGGTAAGTCATTTGCCGTTACAGTCTTTCTTACACTACTAACAATGACAGAAGGCATTAGAGTATTGTTTACACGTTTTACAATGGTATCAGCTCACTTGTCAATCATACCTGAGTTCTTAGAAAAGATAATACTATTAGGATATGAGAATACCTTTAGTGTAAATAAAGCAGAGGTAGTCAATCTAAAGAATAAATCAGACATACTATTTAGAGGTATTAAAACATCAGCTGGTAATCAGACTGCAAGTCTAAAGTCATTACAAGGTGTAAGCACTTGGGTACTTGATGAAGCAGAAGAACTTATTGATGAAGATATATTTGATACAATAGACTTAAGTATTAGAGAAAAGAATATACAGAATAGAATCATACTTATACTTAATCCTGTAACTAAAGAGCATTGGATATATAAAAGGTTTTTTGAAGACAAAGGAGTTGAAGCTGGTTTTAATGGTTTTAAAGACAATGTATGCTATATACATAGTACATACGAGGATAACAGAGAAAACCTCTCAGAGAGCTTCCTAGAGCGTATTAAGACTATAAAGCACAATAACTTTAAGAAGTATCAACACAAAATATTAGGTGGCTGGTTAGACAGAGCAGATGGTGTAGTATTTGATAATTGGAGTATAGGAGAATTTAATCCTGATAACTTACAAACATCTTGTGGTATGGACTTTGGATTCTCAGTTGATCCTGATTCATTAACTGAAGTTGCAATAGATAAAAAGAGACAAAGGATATATCTTAAAGAGCATATATACAAGAATGGTTTGAAGTCAAATGAACTAGCACAGATAATACTTAACAAGGTAGGACAGAAGCTTATCATAGCAGACTCAGCAGAGCCAAGACTAATAGCAGACTTAAAGCATTTAGGAGTAAACATTAAACCTGTTAAGAAAGGAACTATTGAAAGTGGTATAACACGTATGCAAGACTATCACTTAGTAATAACACCTGAATCAACTAACATAGCTAAAGAGCTAAATAATTATATATACAGCGACAAGGGTTCTAAATTATATCACGATTCATACAACCACGCAATAGACGGAATAAGGTATAACGTAATCTACCATTTAGACAATCCAAACGCAGGAAGGTATTATGTACAATAAAAAAAGGGCAGCATAAAGCGTACCCTAATTATTAACTAAAACTAAGCAAAGATAACATTTTAAACTAAATATCAACAATTTCTATTATATAGTATATGAAGGTAAAGATTAAGAAGAAGGGAAAAGTAAAAGAGTTCAAGTTAATTAATAAGTGGGAAGACGTAACATTAGAGAAGTGGATAAAACTTGTTGATTATCATAAACTTAGTAAAAGTAAAGAAGCTTTAGAAACTATAAAAGCATTATCTAACATTCCTAAGAAGTTAATAAAGGAATTAGAATTAAAAGATATAGCTATTATAATGGGTAAAATTTCTGAGCTACAACAGAAGCAAGATAGTTCTTTAAAAAGGATAATTGAAATAGATGGTAAGAGATATGGGTTTCATCCTAATCTAGACTCTATCACGTTAGGAGAATGGGCTGACTTAGAGACTATGATTAAAATAGATATAGAGAAACAATTACCTGAAATAATGGCTATACTGTATAGACCACTAGTAGAAGAAAAGAATGATGTCTATACAATTAAAGCGTATGATGGAGATATTAGAATACGAGCCGAACAGATGAAGCAGATGTCAGCTGAACAAGTGCAAAGTGCATTGGTTTTTTTTTACACTTTCGCCAACGAATCATTGGAGACTTTGCAATCATTTTTGACGGAACGGCTGAAGGAAACGAAGACGCAATAGCAACAGAATCCTTTGCTGATAAGTGGGGGTACTTTGGAATATTTTATAGATTATGTAATGCAGATATTTCAAAACTAGAACAAATAACAAAGCTTAACCTATTAGAAGCATTTACTTGGTTAAGTTATGAAACAGACTTAGAGTCGCAAAATAAAGTAAAAAGAAATGGTAAGTAATAAGACATACAATAACGTAATAAACACTCTATGTAGGTTAGGAGAGTATCATAAACAAATATCTACTGTATCTGTTGGAGATATATATGACATTAATTTAGAGAAGTTGGAGAAGTTTCCATTACTACATATCAATCCATTAAACGTAGCAACAGGAGATAGTGAGTTAATCTATAACTTTCAAATCTTTATTATGGATATGGTAAGCGAAAAGAATGATTGGAAAACTAAACAACAAACAGAGCTTACTAAATTAGTAAACACTAAGAACAATGAGCAAGAGGTATGGAATCAGACTTTAGAAATAGCTACTGACTTTATAGGTATGTTAAGACATAGTTCAAGGCAATCACTTGAAGGAGTCAATGATATTAATGCACCAATATATTTTACGCAAGATCAATTCACAATAGAACCATTTCAAGAAAGGTTTGACAATCTTTGTTGTGGCTGGGTGTTTCAGATAGGAGTTAAAGTAATGAATGACTTTAGTACTTGTAATATACCTGTATTAAATCAAGGAGCTGGTTACTAATGATTGAGATATTAAAGAGATTAAATAAGATAAAGATAGGCAAAGTAATAATAAAAATAATACCACCAACAATAACAATTAAAATATAAAATATGGCAGATTTAGTAACAACAATATCAGAAACAGTAACCTTGAATGGTTCACTAAGAGGTTCTACAAACTCAGTAACCACGACAGGTATCAATGATGTATTTGAAAGAATAGTATTATGTACACAAGGACAACTAACAACAGTATGTTCTTTTGCAGCAAATCCTTACACTTCAGTAGGTGCTATTGATGTAGACCGAACAAAGTATGTGAGACTCACTAACTTAAGCACAACAGAGAATATAGAGGTAGCATTTATTGGTACTGCTACATTATATCAAGTTTTGATTACTCCAGGCAATTCACACGTTTTAAGTCAAGCAGATGCAGTTCTTTTAGCAGAAGCAGATTTAGCTCCTAGTTTTGGTGCATTAGAGAATTTATCTAAAATAACAGTACAACCTGTAAGTACAACAGATGCTAGAGTTGAAGTATTCGTAGGTTTAGAGTAATGAAGACTGACAATATAGAAAAGTATTTAAATAGCTTTGGTAAGCAAGTAGTCAATAGAGCTAAGGGTAGTCTCCAAAAAGCAAAAGGAGGAGGTACAAACTTAGAAAACTCTATAAGCTTTAAAGTAGTTGCTGATGCTGATGGTTTTTCAGTACAATTCTATATGGATAGCTATGGTACATTTGTAGATAAAGGTGTATCAGGTAATAAACAAAAAAGAACTTTTAAAGACTATACAGGACAGACAATATCTAGTCCTTATAAGTACACAAATAAACAACCACCTCCAGGAATATTAGCTAAATGGATAAAGAAGAAAGGAATTAAAGGTAGAGATAAAAAGACAGGAAGGTTTATTAGTAATATGTCTTTAGCTTTTATAATGGGTAGAGCAATAAAAAGAGACGGAATACAAGGTATAAGTTTCTTTCAAAAACCTTTAGGATTAGGCTTAAAGCAATTTGGTAAAGACTTATTAGGTAATTTAAAAGAAGATATAATAGAAGGACTAACAACAGTAAAATAATGGCTCAATCAGTAATAGAACAACATCCAAAATTCAATACACTACCAGCAGGACAAGATATTATATTTGTAGTATCTAATAATACAGCAGTAGCAAATGAAACTAAAGTTAAATTTGGTGTAGAGGTACACATAAGTAATACAACACCACCAAACGTATCAACTGCTAATGACCTTATAGGTGTATTTAAAGCAACTCCTAACAATGCAGGTGTAGGTATATTTGATTTAAGAAATATAGTAGAGAACTATGTTAAGCCTGATAATATGGGTGCTTTAGGAAGTAGATATAAGACAACAACTACAACAGTAGATGATAGACATCCATTACATCTTATAGACTCATTTAGTTTAAGCAATAATTCATTTAGATATATGGCTTTACAATTCTTTGTAGAGTATTTAAACACTACAACTAACGTAGTAGAAAGAGCAGCAGGTACATCAGAAAATTCAGACTTATATCAAATATTCAATGGCTACTTAAAGTATTCAGATGAATTAGAAATGTCAAGTCCTACATCAGCAAACTTTGGTTTTGATATGCAACCATACAGACCTAAAAGTACACAAGGTAAATTCTTGACTAATGCTCCAGCAACTTTATATTCTAATATTAATGACTATGGTACTTTATCATTTCTATCTGATAGCGTTTTAGCAAATGAAGTTACAAGTGTAAGATTTGAATACTATGCATCAGATGGAACTTTATTAGGAGGAGAATCAGTAGATAAAACAATAGCTAATGGTGCTTATGCTAGTTGGTCAGCAAGTGCAGAGAATCTATTAGTACACGTTGGGTGTTATCCTGGTAACTTACAAAATTGGTCAACTACATTTAAAGGATTAATAACAGCAGGTACAATACAAGGTGGGTATTATACAGTTAAACTAGCAGGAGTAGGAGCTAAGACACAAGATTACACTATAAACTTAAATTGTCCTAATTCAAAAGGATATGAAAGTGTAAGACTTTGTTGGTTAAACCAATGGGGTGTATGGGATTACTACACATTCACACAGAAGTCTGTAAGAAGCACAACAACAAAAGGATCAACATATAATCAATTACAGGGAACTTGGAATCAAAGCAAATACAGAATAGACAGTTTTAAAGGTGGTAAGAAAGCTTTTAGAGTAAATGCCACAGAAAAGATAACAATGAATACAGAATTTGTTACTGAAGCAGATACAGTAGTCTTTGAGGAGCTTATTAATAGTCCTGAAGTATATCTATTAGAAGGTTATAGAGTAGAGATTACTAACGCAGCTTTAAATCAATATGTAACACCTGTAAGACTTACAACATCTAGCTTTACAAGAAAGACAGTAGCTAATGACAAACTAATGCAGTACACTTTTGAAGTAGAAAAGAGTAAAACACTAAGAACACAATCAGTATAATGAGCATACAACTTATAATATATCCTCAATTTTATGATGGTACTAATCCAATAAGTGCTAACTTCACTCAATTTGTTGTAGATGGAATTAACTTTAATACTGTTAATACTTCTAATTCACAAGTAAATGTTACAGGTAATTTAGTACCGACAGCTATAAATACTGTATCTCCTATGACATTAAACACTTGGTATAGATTTAGTCCAAATGCAAATTTTGTTACAGAATCTTCAGGAGTTTTAGGAATGGTATTAGATGTAGGTATAATGCAGAAATTATCAAATTTGACTGTGGGTGTAACTTATGATATAATTTTAGACGCATCAGTTAACACATCAGGTATAAATTTTTATCAATATAATGGTAACCTAATACAAAGCACATCAGTATTGACAGGAACAGGTTTACAATCTGTATCTTTTACTGCTTCTTCTACTGATGATATTATTGCGATACAATCAATAGGCGTATCACAAATATCAAGTATATCAGTACAGCAGTCTGTACAATCTCCTAGTGGTGCTATTCAATTATTAGGAAATGGACAACTAATAGTAGACCTTTATGAAGATGAAGATATACCATTGACTTTAAGTGTTGATGAATTTAAAAATGTAGCTGAACAAGTACAGTCTTATTCTAAAGCATTTAACTTACCAGCAACTAAAAGAAACAACCAAATCTTTGACAACATATTTGAAGTAACAAGAAACACTAATAGCTTTGTATTTAATCCTTATGTTAAAACACAATGTGAATTAAAGCAAGATGGGTTCACTTTATTCCAAGGATATTTAAGACTTATAGATATACAAGATAAGTTAGGAGAAATAAGCTATAATGTAAATCTATATTCTGAAGCTATTGCATTAGCTGATCTATTAGAGAATAGAACATTTAGCCAAATAGATTTTACAGAACTTACACATCCATATAACAAGCCAAATATCAAAGGTAGTTGGACAACAGGGGTTACTTATGATAATCCAGCTACAACAGTATATAGAACAAGTGATACAGTTAAATATCCTTTTGTAGATTGGACACATCAAATGTTAGTAGCAAATGGTGCAACAGGAAGTAACGCAACTCCTGACAATCCTGAATTAACTTCACTAGAACAAGCATTTAGACCTTTTTTAAATATTAAGTATTTAATAGATAGAATATTTGATGCAACACCATTTAGTTTTACAAGTAATTTCTTTGATACTGCTGATTTTAAAAAGTTGTATATGGATTTTAATTGGGGAGGAGACGAATCTCCTATATCAGAAAATGAATATGAAGCTACTTGGCAATTTGGTACAGGAGCAGCTTCAAATATAGGTATCAATTATAATACTTATAAAGAATTAAGATTAATACCTGATGGAGTTACAGGTGGTCAATCAGGTTCTAATGTTCCTCCTAATTATGATACTTCGACTTATATTATAACAGCAACAACTAACAATGAATTTTATAATATTGATTATAAATTTCAATTTCAAAATAATAATTTACCTTCAGTTGAATTTGTTGGTGTTAGATGGGTACACACTACTGCAGCAGGGGTAGTAACACAAATAAACTATAATCCTTTTTTACAAGTTATTGTTAATAATATATATCAAGGTAATTTACAAGTTATTTTAAATACAGGAGATACTTTGTCAGCTCAATTTAGAGCCACTACTAACGTAAGACAAGACGAAATACAAACTCCATCAGCATCTGTTGTATTTTTAGTATCTAATACTGCCGTAACTTCAGCAGCATTAAACACATTAAGAGGAGAGTTAGGACAATGGGAGTTCTTAAAAGGTATTATGACTATGTTTAATTTAGTTTCTATACCTGACAAATCTAATCCTAACAACATACTAATAGAACCATACCAAGATATATTCTTAGAAAATGATGATACAACAGAATTAGATTGGACAGATAAAATAGATGTTTCAGAAATAAAGTTATTACCTCTGACAGACTTAAATAAAAATACTATTTTTAAATTTGTTGAAGATGATGACGACTATGTATTTAATGTATATAAAAATTCTATATCAGGATTTTTGTATGGAAGTAAAAAATATGATGCTTCAGATTATACAATACTAAGTGGAACAGAAGAAATAGTAGCAGAACCTTTTGCAGCAACAGTACCAAAACCATTAATGTCTCAATTTCCTGATTTTATAATTCCATCAATATATTCTTATAATGCAGATGATGGTACTTCTGAAGGTTTTGACAACAGTCCTAGAATAATGTTTAATGGTGGAGTTAAAACTTTAAATAGTTGTACTTACTACATACCACCACAAAATGGTTTCAGCTCAGAAAATGCAGATGACTTTTTACAATTTAGTCATTTAACAGATATACCAACTATAACAAATACACCTCCTTTAGTAACAGACACTAGAGATTTTCATTTTGGAGAATGTCAGCTTATACAACCTATTGGAAATAGTACACCTAATAATCTATTTAATACTTATTGGCTACCTTATTTTAACGAGTTATATAATCCTGATACAAGAACTATGACTTTAAAGGTAAATCTAAAAGCTGGAGATATAAACACTTTCAAATTTTATGATACTGTATTTATTAAAAATAGAAAATTTAGAGTAAACAAAATAAACTACAAACCAAACGACTTAGCAACAGTTGAATTTATACTTATACCATAATGGCAAGAACACTAATTCCTTTTCTTTCTGATTATCCTGTAAAACCTAATTCTATAAATGGACTAGGTATAGTTAAGTTTACTGATGGTACTAATGATATAACTCCTAACCAACAGCAATGTGAAGCTTACGGATATACTTATGATGAATCAACAGGAACTTGTAAAGCATTTATGTACAATAGCAATATAGAAAGAAACATTGCTAACGTAAATAACAATGTACAAGGATCAAGAAACGTAACAGAAACAGGTACTAACAATACCTACATAATGGGAGAAAGCAATACTGTAAAAGGTTTGTCAAGAAACAACATTATAATAGGAAGTAATAATGAAATAGCTAATGGTATCAATAATTCTAGCGTCTATGGTACTAAAGGAGAGGTTACAGCGACTAACTCAATAGTCTTAGGGGGTAATGCTCCAACAGACAATTTAGCTGAGAGACAAAGTATTCAATTAATGTATGGTACACAGACAACAGCAGGTTCAACAGTAAATAGTTACTTAAACAATATAACAGATAGTTTTTTTATTATACCTGACAATACTATTATGTATTTTCACGCTGATGTTATAGCAGTAAGGGTAGCAGGAACTAATACAGGAAATTTAGGAGACTATGCTTCTTTTGTTGAAAGAGGTGTAGTAATTAATGAAAGTGGTACTGTAACAATTAATAGGGAAAGAGAAACAGTTAAAACTAATGGTACTGTTACTGATTGGAGACCTACTGCTAGTGTTAGTGGTACTAATTTTATAATGCAAGTAAGAGGAGAAACAGATGTAACAGTAGAATGGGCAAGTAATATAACATTTACACAAATTAAAACAGGAGTAGCACTTTAAAAATAAAGATATGGCAGATAAGGTAATATTAGAAGCAGAAGTAAAATCTAATGTAGGTAATGTAACAAAAGATGTAAAAAATCTTGATAAAGCTACTGATAAAGCTTCAGGTGGGTTTAAAGGAATGGGTACTGCTATAAAAGGAGTAGGTACTGCATTAAAAGCAGCAGGTATTGGATTAGTAGTAGCACTTTTAGCTAAGCTTGGCGAAGTGTTTATGAAGAATCAAAAAGTAGTAGATGCTTTTAACACAACTATGGTTGCATTAGAGATAGCATTTAATGATTTATTTAGTTATATATCTGATAACGTAGGTGCAATAACAGGGTTTTTTAAAGAATTATTTGAAAACCCTAAAGAAAAAATTATAGAACTAGGAAATGCTATTAAAGAAGGTCTTGTAGATAGATTTAATCAAGCATTGGAAGTATTTGGATTAGTAGCAAAATCATTTGGACAATTAATTAAAGGAGAATTTAGTGCAGCATTTGATACTATAAAAGAAGCTGGTAAACAAACTGTTGATGTATTTACAGGTGTAGATGATAGTTATGAAGAAGTAGCAAAAACTATAACAGACTATACTAAAAAAACAATAGATCAAGCTAAAGCAATAGTTGCAACGACTAAAGCAGCAGAAAGAGCAGCAGTAGAATTTGCTAAATTAAATGCTCAGTATTTAAAAGACGCAGAGATACAAAGACAAATAAGAGATGATGAAACTAAAACTTTTGAAGAAAGAATAGAAGCCAATGAAAAGTTAGATGAAATATTAGCAGAGCAACAAAAAGCACAGAAAGCACAAATACAATTACAGATCAATGCAGCACAAGCTCAATACAGTTTAAACGCAAGTGAAGAAAACTATATAGCACTACAAGAAGCTAAAGTAGGTATGTTAGAGCTTGAAGAAACTATAACAGGTCAATTATCTGAGCAAAAGACTAATCAGGTAGCATTAGAAAAAGAATTACTAGAAACTCAAAACGAATTAAGAGTTGCAGGACTTTCAGGAATAGAAAGAGAATTAGAAGAATTACAAAACTCTTATGATTTGAAGCTAGAAATGGCACGAAAAGCAGGAGTTAATTCTACTGAAATTACAAAACAATTTGAAGATGAAAAACAAGCTATAATTAAAGCAGCTGCAGATGAAGAAGAAGCACGAGCTAAAAAAGTAGCTGATGAAAAAATAGCATTAGAAAGAGCAGTAAAAGATGCTAAAGTAAATATAGCAGGACAGACTTTAGGCTTGATTGGAGAAATAGCAGGAGAAGGTTCTAAGGTAGCAAAAGCAGCAGCAGTAGCACAAGCAACAATTTCAGGTGTACAAGGTGTACAAAATGCCTTTACGACTGCATCAGCGTCTCCAATAACATCAGTATTTCCAGCTTATCCATTTGTTCAAGCAGGATTAGCAGGTGCTTTCTCAGCAATGCAAATACAAAAGATAATGTCAGGAGGTTCAGCAGGTGGCAGTAGTGGTGGTGGTGGAGGTGGAGGTGGTGGAGGTATGGAAGCTCAAACTCCTGCTCCTCAAATGATGTCAGGTGCATTTCAATTAGGTGGTGGTATAGAACCTGAACCAGCTAAAGCTTATGTAGTTACAGATGAAATGACTAATAGTCAAAATCAGTTAGCTAATATAAGACGTAGAGCTACAATTTAAAAATCAAATAAATATTAATTAAATCTATTATATAATATGCCTTGTACAAAATGTGAGAACGGAAAATACAAATGGGGAAAGACAGGAGAATGTAAATATGACTCCAAAGAAGAATGTGAAAAAGCTAATCCAAAAAAATATAGTAAAATGAAACCAACACCACTAGGAAAGAAGTCGTATGAAGAATACGAAAAAGAATTAAAAGAATTTAACTTAAGTAAAGTTGAAAGAGTTGAGTTATCTTCTATAAAAGAATTAGAAAAACAAATTAAAGGTATGAAAAGTGCTTTAAAATATGTTGATGCAAGAATAGATGAAGGAGATGAATATATAAAAGAATTAGTAAAATATAGAAATTTTTCTTTAGATGTATATTCTAAATTAATTAAATTAAAACCAAAAATGCAAGAAGTAGCTCAAGAAAAATTAAATAATTTTGAAAAAGCTGCAAAAGAATTAGGTGTTTCAGTTAATAGTGTACCTCAAGTTAAAGAAATAAAAGGGTTAATTACTGATACTGAAAGTCAAATGAAAAGAACAAAAACTTTAATAAAAAGATTTGAACAACAAGGATTAAAATAATATGAAAGAAACTAAAATAGTAGAATTAGTAATAGCAGATGATAGTCAAGAACTAGCTATTGATGCTATATCGCTCGTTCACAGCCCTGCGATAGAATCTGACTTTGTATTCTTTGGTAAAGAGAAAAACAACTTGACATTCGCAAAGGTAGATGAAGAAAAGCGTATGCTAGTAAGTCCAGCTTTAATACCTAACAAGCAAATCTTTAGATATGATCCTAACACAGACTCTGAGTATTATGTTTACTTTAGTCCTGAAACAGTTAGAAAAGCTAGTGAGTTATATTTAAAACATAACAATCATCATAAAGCTACTTACGAACATAAAGACAGAGTATCAGGAGTTCTAACAGTAGAATCTTGGATTAAGGAAGGAGATAGTGATAAGTCTAAGATGTATGGTTACGACTTACCTAACGGCACTTGGTTCGTTAAAATGAAGATAGAGAACGAAGACTTATGGAATAAAATAAAAGAAGGAGAACTTAAAGGACTTTCAATAGAAGGTTATTTCACTAATAAATTTGAAGAAATGCAAAAACAAAAGCCAACAGACCAAGAAATACTAGAAGCTTTAAACGAAATAATAAACGAAAATCAAATAAATTCAAAATAAATCTATTATATTAAAAAAGAAACTATGGACATTAAAGAACAAATATTAGTAGCACTAGGTCTAAACAAAGACGAAAGTGTTAAACTTGAATGGCAAGCAAAGTCAGAAGATGGCACTATTTTCGTATCAACTGCTGAAGAATTAGCATCAGGAGTAGATATATCTGTACTCACAGAGGACGGAACGACTATCCTTTTACCTATTGGTACTTACAAGACTGCTGAGGGTGTAACTTTTAGAGTTGAAGAAGAAGGTGTAGTTGCTGAAGTTATGGAAACAGAAACTGAAGAAGAAGTAGAAGCTACTGAAGACAAAGAAGAAATGGCAGAAGAAGCAGATGTAGCTGATTGGGAAGGTATGGAGAAAAGAATACAAAACCTAGAAGATGCAGTTGCTAAACTTAAAGAAGACAAAGTAGGAGGAGACGAAGAAGTAGAAGAACTAGCTGAAGAAGTAACAGAGCCAGGTACTAATCCTAAGTCTATTAAAACAACTGAAGTAGTTGAATTTTCAGCAGAAGAAGAATTAGAGAAGTTAAAGTCTGAAAACGAAAAACTTAAAACTGAATTAGCTAAATCACCAGCTGACTCTCCAATTAATACAAATAAATTTAGCTCAGAAAGAAAAGCTCTATCAAGAAAAGAATACAGCAAACTATCTAAGCAAGAAAGATTTTTATACAACTTAAACAAATAATAATTTAAAATTTTAAAAAATGGCGTTTACTACAACATCAAACTTTTCTGGAAAAGCAGCAGGTTTTTATATCTCAGCAGCTTTAAAAGAAGCAAAATCACTTGACTTTCTTAATGTAATAGAAAATATCAAGTTCAAATCTAATATTCAACGTATGGCTGGATCAGGAGTAGTTGCTGATGCAACTTGTGACTTTACAGGAGCAGGTACTTTAGCACTTACTGAGAAAGTATTAGAACCTAAAAACTTACAAATCAATTTAGACCTTTGTAAATCTACTCTTTTAGATTCTTGGGAAGCTCTACAAATGAGAGCAGGAGCAGGAGCACCACCTCCAGCATCTTTTGATGACTATGTTATCTCTTATATGGGAGAAATCATTGCACAAGCAACAGAAGAAAGCATTTGGGAAGGTACAGCAGTAGCAGGGAAATTCAACGGATTCTTAGGAGCTGCAACAGGTCTTTTATTACCAGGAGTTGATGCAACAGTTGTTCAATCATCAGCTTCAGCAGCTTATGTAGCAGGTAACATTATAGCTAACCTACAAACTTTAACAGCTGATATGGCTGCTAATATTTCAGCAGTATTAAGAAAAGAAGACTTACATATATATATGAGTCCTAAAACTTATGCTTTATATATCTCAGCAGTATCTACATTAGGATATGTTAATGCTTACAATATGAATGGAGATTATGAGCCTGTATTTGAAGGTTACAAAATTGCAGTTTGTCCAGGAATGGCAGATAACCAATTAGTAGCAGCTCAAAAATCTAACTTATTCTTCGGTACTGACTTATTATCAGATGCTACAAGAATAACATTGATGGATATGGCTCAGTTAGATGGTTCTGACAATATGAGATTAGTTGCAAGATACTCAGCAGGTGTTCAAACAGGAGTAGGAGCTGATATCGTAAGACAGTCGTAATAACAAAAATAACGGGAGAGTGTAAAAGCTCTCCCTTAACTTAAAAATAATAAACAATGGCTTGTACAGCACTAACACGGGGTAGAGGACTTGATTGTAATAGAATATCAGGAGGAGTAAAAAAAATATTTTTTTCAGTATATGATCCTAATGTTTCTTATACTTATGATGCAACACATAAGTTAGAAATTGATGCGATTGATTGGAACAGTACTACAATTTATGAATATGTTATGCCTTTAGGTGTTGCAAGTATTACAGATACTATTACTGGTTCTAGAGAAAATGGTACTATTTTTTACACTCCAACTGTAAATATTATATTAAATAGACTTACAAAAGAGGATCAAAACGAAATAAAACTTTTAGGACAAACTAAAGTAAGAATTTTTGCACAATTAAACCAGCAATTAGCTAATGGACACGATGTATTTATTGCATTAGGAATGGCTAATGGATTAGAACTTAATGCAGGTACTATGGATTCTGGAGCAGCATTCGGAGATAGAAACGGTTATACTCTTACCTTTGATGGCTTGGAAGCAATTCCTTTTGCTTTCTTAGAAGACTATACTACAATTCCTTGGGATCAAAGTGGGTTTGTTAATGAAGCTGGAACTTTTCCAACAACATCTTAATTAGTAGTTTTCATATATTTCTTAGAGGAGAGTAGCTTAATTGTTACTCTTTTCTTTTTAAAGGCAAATAAAAACGGACTTTTTCTATTATATAGTATGATACAAGCAATAACAGAGACTAATCTAACAACTTATTTACAAACTGAAGACAATCGTATCAACACTTCAGTAGATTCTAGTAAGATAAGATATTTAGTAAAATTTACTAATGATATGGATAAGTCAGTTCAATATGCTTATTCTAACGTACATTTAGTTTACAACAGATATACTAAATTTAATTTTACTTATAATGCTACTCCTGATGTTTATACAGGTTATATAAATTTCTTACCAGCTGGATATTGGAAGTATGAAGTTTACGAAGTTAGCTGGACAGGAGCAGTAGCAATAAGTTCAGGAAATGCACCAATAAATGAGAATGACGTTTTACCTGTTGCACCTACTCACGGAATAGTGCAAGGGTTAGTTACTAAGGGTAAGATGTATGTAGCAGAGAAAGACGGAACACAACAAGTACAATACAATGAATATGAGCCAAGCTCAGGAACAAATTATATATATTACGGACAATAAAAAATTAAAAAATGGCAATAGAAAACGTACAACAGCTTTTAACAGAGCAATTAGGAAAAAATAGATGTGATGTTATAGGCACAGTAGCTATGACAGGAAAAGACTACTATGCAATATATTTCCCTGTGGAAAGTGTAGTATCTGCAATTACTGCAACAAATATACAAACAGGTACAGGATCATCAGCAGCTAGATTACAAACTACTTTTGCAGCAGGTACTACATTATTTCTTGCAGTAACAGCAATAACTTTAACAAGTGGAGTAGCTATTTGTTACTATGACCAAGTAATATAATGAGATTAGCACTAGGAATGTCTTTACCTTCTAGTAATAAAGGAGGATTAACACCTGTACAAAAGCAGGTTAATGACTTTAAAGCAAGAGTTATTGCTAATGGTGGGGTATTTGAAGCTAAGGCTTGTTTAGAAGCACAATTAACAACTTTAAATAATATAGAATGAGTTTATTAGATGATGTTAGTATAGTAGTAACTCCTAACGGATATAAGGCAGGAACTTTATATGGTGCAATTCCTGTACCTACTGAGGGTTCTGAAGAAGTAACTAATGGAGATTTTGCAACAAATAGTGATTGGGATTTAGGTTCAAGTTGGGATATTTCAGGTGGTAAAGCAAATTACGATGCAGTATCTACGGGTCAAGAATTAAGACAATTAATGTCAAGTATTGATGTAGGTCAATTAGTAAATATTGTATTTGAAGTATCAGACATTGAAAATGGTAAAGATGCTTATTTTAAATTAGATTGTAGTGGTGCGCCTGAAAGTGTTTTTACATATACAAAGTTTTCAGCAGGAACATATACTTATGCACACGCAGTAACAAGTGGATTTAATAGACTAACTTTTACTGCTTTAAATAGTAGTACAGGTGGTTATTTTTCAATAGACAA
>Ga0209336_10000432_pt1 | contig 21584 bp, 22 predicted proteins | sample LinPmetageLP32_FD_184042 | JGI IMG/M metagenome (GOLD analysis project Ga0209336, IMG submission 184042) | Marine viral communities from the Pacific Ocean - LP-32 (SPAdes) (version 2) | ecosystem: Environmental > Aquatic > Marine > Oceanic | place: Pacific Ocean | collected 2009-08-23
TTTGCGTTGTGCCATTTCTGTTTCTATAATTTTATCATAACCATACTTTTGCAGTATGTTATTGTATATTTCATCAACACGTTTGTTAACTTCTGGACTATCTGTGTATTCCAATGTTACTGCTGGTTGTTCTTTGCCGCCAAGAGTTATGTGTGTTGTTACGTGGAGTAGTTTCATTTTATCATATCCTCCTTAGTAGGATTAACATATTTAACACCCATTGCTTCACTGAACTCACTGCCTATTTGCCATGTTTGACCTGACTTAAACTTTTTACGTTTAGCGGCACTTTCATTCATAATTTCTGTAAATTCTAGTTTGTAGTTTTTATCATCTGCAAAACATACTGCAACTGATTCTATTGTGTCATGTTCTAATTCATTTAACACTTTGGTGTTTATGCTTTTTATATCTGTTTGATGATTAGCATAACCTTCTGTGATGTAATTCTTTTTAATGTATTTTGTGAGATAAATCATTGCCCATTGACTAATTGTGCTGGCATGTCTACATGCATTGCCAAATTTTGTATTGTGTACACCGTCTATGTTCCATGGTGTATCACTAGTGTTGTTTTTAGTCCAATCTAATGCAACGTCTAGTATCTTTTGTATTTCTAAAGCATGTTCTTGGCAGAAACCTACTTTGAATAAGTCTGGTAAATCTATGGCTTTTACTGCCTGGTATTTTTGTATATCTTGTAACATAATTTTTCCTATATGTAATATATAAATGTTTTGAGCTACCTGTTTGCCACCAGGTTATGCAACACTTATACATAGACATTATTGTCATTTGCATAATAGTATTTATCTATATATACAGTTTTTAGGCTAGAAAACGGGCAATTTTGATACAAAGTGATAAATATAAGTCTAATTAGAATGTACAATAAAATTTTATTACAGGAGTTTTAAATGGCTCAACCTATGACTCTTGAAGAGTTTTTAAGTGGCGTACACCCCCTTTACCAACGTTATTACAATGATTGGAATCTGGCATACAGAAGTTATGTGGGTGGCGTTGAATACAGAGAAGGTAGATATCTTAGAGCATACCAAACAGATATAGAAACTACTTCAGAAACAATCAATACATATGACATGGATGAAGGTGGCTACACTAGTGCTAAACATAGAGCTAGTATAGTTAATGCATCATCATATGCAGACGCTGACAGAGGCGTAGACTACAGTGGAACTTTCTATGGTGAAAAACTTAACAATACACCTATGTTCCCTTATGTAAGACTTTACTGCTCAGAATGGAACGCAATGTTGTTTAACAGCATGCCTACAAGACAGTTAATAGACACTCCAGAAATGGACAAGTTTGTTAATAACTCAGACGGTGAAGGCAACTCCATTAATGAATTCTTTAGCCAACTAGACTTAATGACATCAATCTTTGGTGTTATGTGGGTTAGTTGCGTTAAGTACACTGAATCAGATTACCCATTATTCAAAATGCACACACCACTTGATGTTGTCAATTGGGAGTATGGCTATGATGGTGCTGGTAATTTAATCCTAAGAAAACTGTTAATTCAACTCAGTGAAGATGAGAATACCACAGTTATGAGATACTTTACACCAGAAACAATTGAAACTATCTACATGTACAAAGATGAAGAAGATACTGGTATTTCAATTGAAACTGATTTAGATATTATAGAAGGTGACGGTTATGTTAAAACTGTTACTCCAAATGAACTAGGCTACATACCATGTCAGCCAGTGTACCAAGGTACTAAAATATACAATGGTGTAGGACATACACCAACATTTGACATTGCTCAAATACAAAGAAGCATATACGGAGACTTTGGTGAACTGTATAGTGCTGTAACATATGGATCACATCCTGTTAATTTAGTTGATGAGAACACATCAGAATTAAATGACGGTAAAGTGGGTGCTGAACCAGGAACTGTTCTTAGAGTTCCAAGTAGTGTAGGTGGAACACCTAACTATGTGTATGAGTTTGTAGCACCAGAAATGCAAGGTGTAGACCAAATAAGCAAATTAATTGACCAAAAGATAGAAAAAATGAATCAAGTTGCAATGATCCGTAGTGATGACCTTATTAAAGCATCAAGAAGCGGTGTGCAAATTGAACAATATGACAGCAAACTAGAAGCATTTGTAAGACGTAAAGCAGTAGCACTGGAAAACGCAGAATACAACATATGGACTATGTGGTTTGACTGGATGAACATGCAAATGCCATCAGAGTTTAGTGTAAGTTACAACAGACAGTATGGCAAACGTGCTTTAAATTATGAAATAGAAGAAATTAACAACGTATTAGCCTTATATGACCAATTCAATACACGTTTTGGATCAGAAGGCATGTACAAGGTAGAAGAATACCAAACTATTGCAGAAGCAGAGGCTAGAGCAGTAGAATTAGGCGGAACAGGATATCATGAACACACATCAGAGGATGGTGTAGTTACATATATGCCTTTTGCTAACCACTTAGAGTATGAGTTAGCGGTAGACGCCTTAAACAAAGAATTAGATGTATCATCAGATGATGCAAATATACAAGAAGGATTGAAAAAACGCATTCAGCAGTTGTTGAGTGGCAGTTATTCAGAAAACAGTTTATAAAAACAAATATACCCACACTCTGAGGGATAAAAAGGAGACATGATGAGTGATCAAACCACAGTTGATAGTCCTGAAATAGACAATCCAGAAACAGTAACTGAAAATACTGAAAGTGTTAGTACCACAACTGAAACCAAAGAGGCAACTGCCCCTAAAGTAGAAGTTAAGGACGGCAAAACGTTTGTAGACGGAATTAGAGTTTACTCTAGAGATGAAACAAACAAAATAGCGGCTAATGCCAAAGCACAAGTTGAAAAAAGTGTGCTAAATGAATTAGACGTAGACAGTTTTGATCAAGTCAAAACAGTTATTAGTGAACTTAGAAGTGTTTCACCAGACCAAGACCAACCTTCATTGGATGTTCAAAGTTTGAGAGACGCAGTTAAGAAAAAGGAACAGAGTTTAGAAGAACTTCAAAATACTGTTACTTCATTAAAAACTGAATTGGTGTTGAAGGATCATATGAGCAATTTGCAAAACGCAATGCCAACGGAATGGCAAAGTGAGCAAAAAGCGGCAGTCATTGATTTAATGAAGGCTAGAGGTATGATGCAGATACAAGATTCAACTTTTGTGATTAAAGACGGAGACAACTTCCTCACTACAGATGGTGACACTCCTGATTACAAAACTGCTGTTGAAAGTATAGGTAAATCAATTGGTTTACAATTTGCCAAAAAAGGTATTGATGCAGTTAGCACTGATAACAGTCAATCAGTAGAAAAGTCCACACGTAAAAGTGTAGATGAAGGTAGACTTAGCAGTGATAACAAATATAGAAGTGCTTGGGTTAACTATAGAAAAGCAAATCCAACACTATCCATGAATCAAGTAACGCATAAAGCAGTACTAGATTATATGGCAAAAACAAATAACATATAAGTTTACCTTTAAAGTAAACATGTCAAATTTCAGGAGAAAAAAATGACAATTAAAACAGGAAATGTAAGTGCCTTATATGCTGACATTGTGGGATCACTTGTACCTTATATTGAGGACCAAGTATTGTTACCTAATGCAAGTTTTATAAGAAACTTTTATGATATCACTGGAGATTCTAGTGGTAACACAATCAAGATACCAGTTGTTAATGCTTACACAGATGCACAAGCAATCACAGAAGGAACATCTATTGCCAGTGTTGGCGCGGCACAAAATGACTTTGAACCTACTTCAGTTAATTTAACTATGAGTAAGTTTGGATCATGGACTGATATCACACAAGAAGCAGTAGAAGATGCTTCAGAATCTTTAGTTAGAAGTCAAATTCTTGCTAGACTAAGTGGCGGAATTGCTACTGCTCTAGATACTAATGGTTTTGATGAAGCGGCAACAACAGCCGGCACAGACTACGGTCAAGCAGGTGCTTCAGGTACAGTATTAGAAACAAACTTAGTTATGGGCCCAGACTCATTAGCATATGGAATTAGAAGAGCTCCAGCAGTTACTCATTTCTATAACAATGACACTGATTCACATAACTTCAGAGGAACAGTAAGAGCAGGATTTAAAGGTATTGCGGCAAACAGAATTGCTAAAGTATCTTCAAACAGTTCAATTGCTTCAACAACTCACGTAACTTCTTTGGATGAATTCCAACAAGCAGTTAGTAACTTAAGAAAGGACAACGTTGACTCAATGGACGGCGGCATGTATGCGGCGTTTATTGGACCAGCAACAGAATACACTTTAGTTAAAGAGTTAAACAACGTAGGTGCTTCAATACCTTCACTAAGTGACTTGGGTAACCAAGCATTACTAAGTGCTCTATTAGGCTCAGCCGTTGGTGCAATGTTCATGAGAACAAATAACTTGAAATCTGTAATTGTTGCTTAATTACAGTAGGTACTAACAGGAGAAATAATGGCTTTTATAACAAACGCAAGTGGTAATGTAGTTAGTTTTGCAGAATTCACTGACGTCACAACTATTGACCAAAGGGTATTTGAAGCCAATGAAGGGCTTACACAAGATATTGTAGAGGATATGCTGGAGAGATCCACTGATAGACTCATACAAAAAGTGAAAGCATCTGATTGGTGGAGAGTATACTCAGGTACAATAGGTAGTGGCTATAGTGGACTAAGTGAACTACCAACTCCAAACCCAGATTTATTTCAGAGAAGACCAGACTGGACTGAGACGTGTGTGTTTCACACCTTAAGTTCTTACTTGTACCCAAAAATTGCTAACTTTAGTGACGGGGAAAGTGCAGAAGTACAAAAAATTACTTTCTATGAAAACAGAATGCAAGAACTGTTTAATGAATTGCTCTCAATGGGTGATTGGTATGACAGAGACGGTGACGGGACTGTAGAAAATGATGAAAAACTTGTAAAATATGCACTTACCAGACGTACTAGAGGACGTAAGTCAATAGTAAGGGTTAAGTAGATGCGTACCCAGTTAAGGACACAAATTGTAACCAATATCAGTGCTTATACTAATTTTAGTGTGAGCACTGAATTACCCTGGGAACAAAATGATAGTCCTCTTTACTTACAGAACATGAAAGTGGTCTATGTAGGTGAAGATAGTGTGGAAATTTCTGAGATGATTGAAGTTGCAAATGGAGTTGATGTGTTGCAGACTGCAACATCAATACCAGTGTTTGTAACAGTAGACGCCAAAAATGAACCTGCAAATACACAAAATGTTTTAAGTGGTATCCGTACAGCGGTGACGCTGACAACTATAGATGGAATCATATCAAGAAACGTAGATATGAATACAGTTATAGATGAAGATACCGTAACTTATGCATTTAATTTTACGTTAATAACATTATAAACAACATAGGAGAATAATATGGGTTTTATAGCAGTAAATACAACTGCAGACTTTGTTAAATTGGATATCAATGCCAGTGGTGTGTTTAATACACCAGCACTTGCTATGGCTGATACCGCAAACGTATTAACAGTACCTGCTTTACAGGACATCACAGTTAACGCTACTCCAGGAACATTTGAGTGGCAACAACTTGATGAATTGTCAAGTCAGATAGTTACAACACCAAGTACAAACAGTTTAAGTACTAACATGGTTTTAGATGATGTTGCTTTCTTCACAGGAGCAGGATCTACAAATGGTATCTTCCAGATTACCAATGATAAAACTAAAGTATACTTTAGAATGTACTGGCAAGGATCAGCATCAACTAATAGATACATTGAAGGTGAGGGCTTTTTAAGTGCTCTTGCTCCAACAGTATCTGCAACTGCCCCAGTGTGGGTTGCACCAATTGATATTCTTGTAACAGGTAACTATACACAAGGAACTGTATAATACAGTAACAAGTTCTACAGAAATGTAAAAACTAGTAGTAGGGTGTAAAAGCCCTACTACACTTTTTTAAAGAGAAGATTATGAATTATAAAGAACAAACAATTAAATGTTTTGATGATAACAAGATTAAAACCTTGTATCAGTCACTATGCGTAGAAGGCTCAAAAAAGAGTTTGATAATTAATAGTGAAGAAGTTAAAGCAAAGGATTTAGAGGCTTATTATGGTGGTAAACCAGTAGCCAAAATAAATACTAAACATACAGATATAAAGGAAGAACAACATGAAGATATGGGAACAACACAATCAACAGGACATCTTGAAGAGCCTGGAGATGGAACTAGCAAAGAGTCAAAGTGAACTCAAATGCATAGAAGATGACTGTAAAAAGGTCAAAGGTAGATTATCATTTGTAATAAGTGGTATTCATTATTTAAAAAATAAAGATTTAGAGGAATAAAGATATGAAGTTAACACAATTAGCAGTAGAACCAAAATTAATTCAAGTAGTAATTGATGATGAGGATACTATAAAAGAACATGAAGAACCAATTGAATTTTGGTGTTATGACCGTCAACCAATAGCAAGTTTTGTCAAATTTGCAAACAACACAGAAGAAAACTTAGAAGAACTATTTGCCTTTTGTCAGGATTTAATCCTAGATGAAAAAGGTGATAAAGTGCTGGTTGATGGAAAAGTATTACCAACTCAATTGTTGATGAAATGCGTAAATAAAGTTGTTGAACTACTGGGAAAGTAACGGGTAGTTCTTTTGAAGAAGGCAGTACTGAACTACAAGCATGCCTAATGTTAGACAGTCTAGCAGAAAGATATGGCATTTTGCCTTCACAGTTACTTAAAGACGCAGACACATTAGATTTGTTTGTGTTTGATACAGCATTAACGTATCAAAACCACAAACACAATAAAGATAATGGTAAACCTGAAGATAGGTTTGATACCAGTACATTGGAGAAGATGGTTGGCCAAATTAGAAGTTGATGACAGAGATTTTAACAAAATGTTAAAACAATTACAACGTGCTAGTATAAAAAGTTGGAAGGTAGCCGGAAGAACGTTCCGTGTTGCTACTCCAAAAGATACTGGCAATGCTAAAAATAGAACAAAGTATAATAGTAGGCGTATAGAAGCAAACTATGACTATGCAGGTGTTCTAGATGATGGCATGTTCTCAACTAAAAGCAGTGGCAATCCAAACAGCAAAGTAACAAGCAAAGGGTTCAGCAAAAAAGCACCCAAAGGTATGACAGAACCTGCATTAGACAAGTTTGAAGCAGACCTTAATAAAAGAGTGAGAAAATTATAATGGCAAAGAACATTAAAGTAGCCTTAGAATTAGATAATAAACAATTCAAAAGAGGCATGCAACAGAGCAAAAAAGAGGTATCTAAGTTTGAGCAGTCTGGTAAGCAAAGTTTTGCCAATTTAGGTACGGCGTTTAAAGCTCTTATAGGTGTTGCCGCTGTACAGCAATTTGCCTCACTAGGTGATAGTTTTACACAACTTAGTAACCAATTAAAAGCAGTAACAACAAGCACACAAGAATATGAAGGTGCCTTAAAAGCAGTAGAAGATATTGCAGGCAGAACTAGAAGTGATTTAAATGCTACAGGTAAATTGTTTAGTAGTTTAACTATTGCATCTAGAGCCTTAGGACTTAGCCAAGAAGAAGTTGCCAGGGTTACAGAAACATTCTCTAAAACATTAAAAATATCAGGTGCTGATGCAGGAGCAAGTGCTGGTGCAATGGTACAGTTTGGACAGGCTTTAGCGGCTGGTACATTACGTGGTGATGAATTCAACAGTATCAATGAAACCAACAGTGAGTTCATGCAGAACTTAGCAAAACTGTTAGGCGTAAATATTGGTCAATTAAGGAAAATGGCTGAAGAAGGTAGATTAACAGCCACAGTTGTTGCCGCCGCAACAGAAGAAATGAGTGCAACAGTTGATGAGAAGTTTGGTAAAACAACATCAACTATATCAGAAAGTTTTGTTTCATTAAGAAATGAATTAATCAGTACATTTGGCGCATTAGAAGAACGTACTGGTGTATTCTCAAAAATTAGTGCTATAGTATTACTTGTAGCACAAAATGTAGAGTTTTTAGCAAAAATGTTTGCAGTTGCATTTGCAGTTGCAGTAGCAAACAGAATTGTATCAACAGCAGTAGCAGTTGTACAGTTAGCAAAAGCATTCCAAAGTGCCGCTGTAGCAGGAACACTATTACAAGGTGTTACTGGTGTTGGATTAGTTAAAGTAGGTGTAGGTATTGCCGCGGCAAGTGCCGCCATTGTTGGTATGAACGCATTATTTGATGATTCAATAGAAGGCATAGAAGAAATAGGAGATGCTGGTAAAGACTTAGACTTAAACTTACCTGAAGCACCAGACCAAGATATTAGTAATACTCAAAAAGTTCTTGAAGCAGAAGACAAAGTAACACAAAAGAAGAAAGATCAAAAGAAACTTGATGATGAAGCAGTAAAAAACAAAGAAAGATTATTAGACCAGATAGTTAAGAATAAAACAAAAGTTTCTGAAATACTTGCTGATGAAAAAGCAAGTCTAGAAAACAGTATGGCGCAATTAAAACTTGAAGGAGAGATGATTGGGCTTAGTGAAAGAGAAAAAGAAACAATGCAAGAGATTGCAGACTTAGAAGCACAAAGAAATGACGCACTTGCGGGTATAAGAGCATTACAACTAAGTACAGATCCAATTGAAAACTTAAGATTGCAGGGTGAAGCAGTTGATGAAGTTATTGCAAAGTATGATGAGTGGATTGCTAAGATTGTTGCTCAAAGAGAAGAGAACAATACCAGTGCAACAACATTTACGGCAGGTTGGGCAGAAGCATTTGCTAACTTTGAAGAGAATGTTAACAATAGTGCCGCATACGCCGGAGAAATATTTGATACATTAACAAATGGCTTGACAAATGCTATAACAACGTTTGTAGAAACAGGTAAATTAAGTTTCAAAGACTTATTCAAATCCTTACTACAAGACATAATCAAATTTATGGCTAAGAAAGTAGTGCTAAGTGTGTTTAAATTCTTTGGTGGTGGAGACATGTTTGCAGGATTCTTCAACAAAGGTGGTTACATACCAGCTGGACAATTTGGTATAGCAGGAGAACAAGGACCTGAGATTGTAAACGGGCCCGCAAATGTTACAAGCACAAAAGCAACTGCTAGTATGTTAGGAGGTTCTCAACGTGAAGTAGTTGTAAACTACAACATAAACGCCGTAGATGCACAAAGTTTTAAACAATTAGTTGCAAGTGACCCTGAGTTTATTTACAACGTTACTAGAGTAGGACAAAGGAGGTTACCAGCATAATGAGTATACAAACATTTTTAGATAGAGCAACATTTTTAACAGTAGACAAAAGAAAAGTGTCTGCACAAACAATTACAAGAAGTGGACAAGTTAAGACTGCTGAAGTAGCCAGTGCAAATCCCTATAGATTTGCTTTTGGTGTTACTGCAGGATATACATACAGTGAAAACAGAGGTGCACTTGAAGATTTAGACAGTTTAGACATAACTGTGGAAGAAAACATTGACATTGGTACTACAAATACTAACCTAAGTTACCTAACTGCCCTACAAGGCACATTAGGTGGCTCACCAACTATCACAAGTGCAAGTGGACTTAGCATTGTGGTTAGTACTGGTGGTGCAACTGGATCAGGTGTAGCACTTAAAAAAGGTGACTTTATACAACCGGGAACCGGTTACAGATATCCATATCAAGTAACAGCAGACGTAAACTGGAATGCATCAACAATAACAGTACCTATCCACAGACCATTTATAACACAAACAGGATATTCAGTTAGTCTTAAACCATTACTGTTAGGTTCTGCTGTAACATGGAATGTCAAAATGGTTAACAAACCCAGTTATACGGTCTTACCCCATGATAGATTTAGTTTGGACAATGATGTAGAATTAGTGGAGATTATTACATAATGACTACTACTATTGCACCAGTTGACGGAACTATAAACATAAAGCATTGTTTGTTAATCAAATTAACATTAGATGCAAATGTGTATTACCTTAGTAGTGCATACAAACCCATTACATATGACTCAAATGCCTACACAGAATTAGGTGCTTTTTTACAAATTGGTAACATAACAGAAGATATCAAAACAACTAATGGTGATATTGCCCTTAGTTTAAGTGGTATACCTAGTGAAGCAGATTATATGAATGAAGTGTTGACAACACCAATTAAAGGTGGAGAAGTAATTGTTAATAGAGCATTCTTCAATGATGATTATAGTGTAGATGCCGCAAATGTGTTTCAAAGATTTAGTGGTATTATCACAAACTTTGGTATTGAAGAAGATGTAGACACACTAAGTGGTAAAAGCACAAATACTATTGGTATTAGTTGTGCAAGTATTAACACAATTTTAGAGAATAAAATTAGTGGACAAAGAACAGCACCAGCAGATAGAAATAAATTCTTTGCAGGTGATAAAACATTTGATAGAGTACCAGAACTACAAAACATCCAGTTTGACTTTGGTAGAGACTATGCCGCAAGTTATGGCGGTGGTGGAGGCTACGGAGGCGGATTTGGTGGCGGATTTGACTTTGGTGGTGGCATGGCTGGATACAGAATAAGATAATGATTAGACAAGCAACCATACAAGACTTTGATAGGATTATGGAACTGATGATTAACTTTGCTAACAGTTCACCTTATAGTCCACTTAAAGATCCTAAATATAATGACTACTATATAAGAAATTTATTAGTAGGCATAATCAAACAAGGGGTTATACTTGTAGGTGAAATAGATGATAAGATAGAAGGTATGCTTATTGGTCTAATACAAGAAGATTTATGGTTACCACATGTAAAGACTATGAAAGAGATTGCATGGTGGGTAGAACCAGAACACAGAATGAGCAGTTTAGGATATAGACTACTCAAAGAATATGTTACTGTAGGAACAAAATTACAAACAGAAGAAATTATTAGTGGATTTACTCTTACTAACATGGAAATATCACCAGACTTTAATTTAGAAAAAAGAGGCTGGAACAAAGTAGAAACAAATTACGTTTATGGAGATGTGTAGATGGCGGTATTTACAGCAATAGCAAGTGCCATTGTAGGTGCTATAACAGGAGCGGGTTTTGCCGCAACGTTTGGTGCCTTCTTTGCAGGTACATTAGGAATTGGTGCAACAATTGGTGTTGCATTGATATCAGGTGGTCTAGCAATGGCTACTGCAAAAGCAACAGGTATGTTCAATCCTCCGGGTATGCAACAAAGCAAAGATCCTGGAGTAAAAATACAATTAGCACCAAGTACGGACAATAGGATACCAGTATTCTATGGTAAAAACCACACGGGTGCAATTATGATAGATGCTGGCATTACAAATCAAAATAATACTATGATATATGTAATGGTTATTGGTGAACAAACTGATAGTGGTACATATAGTGTACAAAGTATAAAAAGAGGTGATGCAACCCTTAACTTTGGTACAGGTGTATCTAATAAGGCTAACGTTATAAGCCAAACAGATCCTAATGCAACGTCTACTACCACCATAGCAAACAAAATACGTTGTAGGGTATATGCGGGCGGCACAGCGGCGTCTAATCAAATATTCCCGGCTAGTGGAACACAAGTAGCGGCTACAACATTACTCACAACTATTAATGCAAACACAAACTATGATGACCTAGTTTATGCTGTATTTGAAATGGATTATGATGTTGAAAACGGGTTAACACAACTTGGCACAATAACATATGAAATAACAAACAGTTTAACAGAGCCTAGTAATGTAATGTTGGATTATTTACAAAATTCACGTTATGGTGCAGGTTTAAGTTCAAGTGACTTAGATACTACAGGCTTTAATGCATTGAATGATTATTGTACAGAACAAGTAGACGTTACAAATAGTGTAGGTGCAACAGTACAACAAGATAGATGGCGTATTGATGGTATGTTAAGCACATATCAAACATGTAAAACAAACATAGACCAACTTGCACAAAGTTGTGCAACATTCTTTACTTATAATCCTAAAATAGGTAAGTTTACTGTAGTGCCTAACAGAGCGGCTACTACCGCAGAAAAGTCAGCGGCGTTTGTGTTTGATGATGATAACATTGTGGGTAAAATTGCAATTAGTGGTACAGAACTATACAGTTTGTACAACAGTATTGAGGCAGAATATCCTAGTGTTATTAAGAAAGACCAAACAAATACTATTATTGTTAGTACACCTAACAGTGATAGAAACGCAAATGAACCTGGTAATGAACTACAAACAAGATATAACTTAGTAAATGATGCTCCACGTGTACACAACTTAGCAAACATTGATTTACGTCAAAGTAGATTAAGCACAATGGTTGAATTTGAAAGTACATATGAAGGTATACAAGTAAATGTAGGTGATGTTGTAAAAGTAACAAGTGCATTATATGGTTACTCAAACAAATTGTTCAGAGTTATGAGAACAAGTGAAATAGAAAAACCAGATGGAATGGTATTGTGTAAAATTGTGTTGTTAGAATATGCAGATACTGTATATACTCACAATGTGGTGCAAACTGATGCTGTAGTTGGGATACCAAACATACCAGGATGGTGGACAAACTATGCAAATTCAAATGTAATATTAGGTAACACTATAATTACAGATCCTACAACAGGTACTGCAAATATAGTTAACTCAGGTAATGGTAATGTTGTGGGTAACACTGATTATGGCAATATTGATTGGGCTAACATATCCTTTGGCGGAATAGGTGGATTGGGCGGTACAACAATTATACCTTCCTCACCTGTTGCTATTATGGATATTACTGTACCAGATGTGCCAGGAATAGAAACAATTGACATTGATATCAATACCAGTGATACAAATACACCAAAATACAAGTCAACTACAAATAATACATTTCCTAATCCTTTTGGTGGCACGTGGGCACCAAATCAAAGAGCCTTTGTGGCTTTACCTTTGCCAAATAATCCACCAGCAGAAGATACAGAAGGAATATTACCTAATTTTCCAGAATTAGAATTAGATTCATTGTATAACTTTAAGGTAGGCGGTCAAGCCGCAGGTGGTTTTGGAATTAATTTAGCAACAATACCAGATGTTGTTTTAAATAACAAAGGTATAACAGACGTAGCCGCAGTTCAAGATATGGGTGTTGGTTACAGTCTAGATGTTGTTGATCAATTCTCTGGTATGCCAAGTTCTGGAAACTTAATATTGACAGTTAACGGTGCAACATCAAGCAGTACTACATTTGTAATAGTTGAAACAATTAATGGTACCTTAATTGCTGGTACTGAATTAAGTGCCGCTGTAGGTACCATTCCTGCAGGTACTGTAATCACAAGTATTACAGAGCCTCACACAATAGTAGCAAACGCGGCAATGAGTCTAGAAGATGGACAGAACATATTTACTAACTCCGCAAATGCAACAACAATGGGGCAACCTGGAAGTTTGTATGCTCCATCTACAACTACTCCATTAGGTGGTATTGATACCGGTGATTTTACTTATATGAATAATATGCAACCGTTTGGTACTCTTCCTGCAGGTGTACAAGGCACAATCAATTATGGTGTAAGAGCTAGTGTAACTTATGAAGAAGTACACACGGCAAACAATGAGCCCACAGGTAATACAATTTTAGATGTGCAAGATAGCCAAACTGTCTTCACCAATTTTGGTAGTATACCACCTAGTATATCAGATGATTTTAAATTTCCTATAACAACAGCACAAGGATTAGCCGCCGCCACGGCAATATATGGAGGAACAGGACCAACAGTTGGAATGACTTATGTTCCTCAACAAATAGTTGCTCAACCTATAGGAAATACTTCACTAGTTCCAGCGGCTACTGGATCAAATACTTTAGGCGCGGCAACAAAACTTGAAATTTTAAGAGCCACAAAAGCAGATAGATTTAGAGATTTAAGGTAATAACATGAATATGAAAGAAAGAAAACCGCATGTATTTTATAATAAAGAAACAGGAAAAATATTCTCTGTGATGAATTTTACACATAAACAAGCAGAACAAAACTGTAAAGGTAATGCCAAATTTAAAATGACTTGTAAACCTGAAAGTGAAGTGGGTACAGTTACAAATATGACTTTAGATTATGTTGATGTAACAGTAGATCCGCATGTTGTAAAAACTAGAACAGCAGATGCACCAGACTATACTGCAAAGCATAGAGCAATGAGAAATACTATGTTAAGTGGTTCAGATTGGACACAAGGTGTTGATTCACCATTAAGTGATGCAAAGAAATTGGAATGGCAAACTTATAGACAAGCATTAAGAGACATAACGTTTGAACAATATATGAATTGGCCTACAGTACCACAATAAAGATATATAGGAGAAAGATATGGAAATAAATTTAGTAGGATTAATATTATCATTTTATGATGAAGATGGAAATTACAATGGACCAATGCCTAGAATGATATTTCATAAAGGTGTTGCAGTAAATATAGATGATTATGCCGCAGAGCATAACATAACATTGCCAGACGCAGGAGAGTAGTATGCCCTTAGGAAGCAGTAAATTAGGATTTGTTAAAAACGCACAATACGGTGTAGGTGGTACAGGTATTCCTGTAGATGATGGTATGACCTTAACACTAAGTTATACTGGAAACACCAGTATTAGTATTGCCGCAACATCACTAGGTGTTGCTATGGACAGCAGTTTTGCAAATACTACAGTTGGATATGTCATAGAAGGCAATATTGCAACTACTGACTTCACAGACGGTGTTGTGGCAGGTAATGTTACACTAGATGCTAATGGTAATGGGTCAATAACTAAAGACATTGTTACTACACCAGGAGCAGGGCATAGAGATTTTACTTTAAGTATTATAAGACCAGGCTCAAACGTTGTTATAGCAAATACAGATCCACAATACATATATGAGATGAAACCAATTGAAGCAACTGGCGGTGATGCTGTTGTGAGTGGTTCAACTCCTGCAGGAGCTCATAAGATACACAAATTTACAACGCCTGGTAATGCTAATATTAGCATAACAAACAGTACTGGTAACTATGCAGGAAACACAAATGTATGGAATGCTTATTTCCAAACTGGTAATGACAGCAGTTTCTTCCGTTCAGACAAAATAGGACTTAAATATAGAGGTTTAATTGTTGGAGCGGCAAATGATAGATCAGTAAACAATAATCCAGGTTCTGGTGAGCTGGGCGTGTTAGAATATGAATTAGCCAATATAGCAAACATAGAATACACAATGGTTGTTGGTGACAACTGGCAAGGCACAGGCAACAGCAGTACAGGTAACAGCACAATATTTGCAAATGATGGTGGTGGTATAAAGAAAACTGCTAGATTTGGTAAAGGTAACAGTGGCCCTGCAACAGGTGGTGGTAGTGGTAGTGCTGGTCAATACTCAGGTCAAATGCCATCAGACTTAGCAGAAAGTTCTGCCAATGTTGCATTTCCGGGTAACTTTTTACAATATGTTACCTTTGCTAGTGCATCACATGGTAGTATAGGTGGTAACGCATTTACTAGTGGAGGCGGTGGTGCTTTTGGAACAGGTGGTTCTGTTCCTAGTGGAATTAGCACAAACGCATATGGATTTACAGTTTCTGCAGGCGGCACAATATATGGTGGTGGTAAAGGTGGTTCTGGAGCCTCTTGGGATAGTGGTACTGCTAATGGCAATGACTTTTTAAATTTTTATTACAATCCTTTATATGGTGATACTACATACACAGGATTTGCTGGAGGTGGTGGAACCACAAACACGGCTAGTGTGGACAACAGAGGTCCAAGTCAACAGTTTTTAGTTGTTCAAAATGGTTCTGGTGTCACAGGACAATTAGGCCCAGGTGGTGGTGGAACAACATGGCAAATGGCAGATGTTGCTGGACGTAGTGAATATGGACCATACAACACTAGTGCAGATGCATTCCAGGCTTATCAGAATGGACCTTCATTTAAAAAACAAGAACCGGGCATTGTAACACTAAGTTATCCTTATGCTAACACAAAGTTTATAACAGGCACAGTTATTACATAGTAACGGCCCTATATTCTGCATTTCCGGATAAATACAAGCATAATAAATTAAATGCTTAACACACCTCAGTGTGTTAGGAATTTCCCTTAGGAGAGAAGTATGGCCGGTAGAGTTCTTAGTTTTAAAGACTATATAGGTGGCGCAGACAACGTTCAAGTTGTTGAAATGCTACCCAAACAAGCAAAAAAATATGTATACAATTACGGTACTGATGTAAGTACCTATAATTTCCTTGTTGATTTCTCAACAGTAGTGTTATCCAACGTTACATATGACAGAGTTACCGGAGATCCAAACTTCACAGAAACCTTAGTTAAAGGTTATCTAGGACCTACAAAATCCACAGTAGATCCAGCAACGTATGTAGACACAACCAATGCCGCAAGTGGTTTGGTTAATTTTACTATACCACCAGATAGATACCTAGGTTCAATATACCCTGATGCAAGAACAAACGTGGTAATGACCATTATGGAATTTGCATGGACAACTAATGATACTCCTCCACAAACAGACTCACATAGATGGGCAATTATTGAGAGGTATACAGCAGACGTTGTAGCAGGAGATCCTACAGCAGTAGGCAATGCTGTACTGTTCACTAGCATTGAGGTAACATAACATGGCTATTAATGTAACAGGCAACATATCAAACATTGCCGTTAACACTACTAGCAACGTTGTAACAGTAAGTTCAAGTCCAGTAAATGTACAACTTAGTGCAACAAGTGTTGTATCAAACACCAGTGTTAGACAAGCAATAAACGTATCAAACCTTAGTGGATTTGGTAATTTAACTTATGATAGTTCAAATGTCTCTAATGGTATAATTCAATATACTGGTGTAAGCACTAGTGATATCAGAGAACAGATTAGTGTAGTATCATTAGCAGGTGACGGATTATTATCATACAATAATTCATCAGGAGTACTTAATTACCAGGGACCAACTGCCGCAGAAGTAAGAGCACATTTAAGTGCCGCTAGTCCTGTTACATTTAACAGTGGTACTGGTGTAATTGGTTTAGAACAAACACTAGATGACTTAACACTTAAAAAATATCAAGAAACAGTTGTTGCACACGGCAATGACAGTGGCAACATTACAGTAGATGTTGCAAACGGAACAATTCATACATTTACCTTAACTGGTAATGTAACAAAAATTACAACCCCAAATATTGCTACAGGTGGTAGTGCAACAATTATTCTTACACAAGATGGTGTAGGTAATAACATATTAGACACTACAACACATCCTTTAGAATGGGTTAATTGGGACTTTGTAAATGACTTTAAAAGTTTAGATGTTACAGCAGGAAATTACAGCATACTAAACATATTATGGGATGGTACAAAATACTATGCCAGTTTAGTAGTAGACTCAGAGATAAGCCCAACAAGTTTAACCGTAAGTGGTAACATTGTTGGTGGCAACATTGATTCACAAGGCGTTATAACAAGCACAGGTAATATTACATCAAGTGCAAACGTAAATGCCGCGGGCGGTACACTTACAGGTCTTTTAACAAGTAATTCAAACATAACAACAACAGCAAATGTACAAGGTGCTTTTTTAATTGGTGATGGTACAGGTATTACCAATCTTCCAACATTATCTAACGCACAAGTTAAAGCATTTATAGAGGCAAACGGATTAAGTGGCACAGCAAACTTAACTACAACAGCAAACGTAAGTGGTGCATTTATATTAGGTGATGGTAGTCAATTAACTAACGTACCACAAGGTGATATCACAGGTGTTACAGCAGGATCAGGTTTAACTGGCGGTGGTTCATCAGGTGCAGTAACACTAAATGTAAGTGCAGGAACAGGTATTACTGTAGATTCAAATGGTGTTGCAGTAGAACTAAATCCATTTAGCACTAGTGACCTAAGTGAAGGCACAAATTTATACTTTACAGATAGCAGAGCAACAGCGGCAGTACAAGGAGCATTTCTTGGAATAGGTGTTGACAATAACACAGGTAGTAATGCAAATACAGTTATATTCAGTGAAGGTGGCATAGGTAGTAACACTAAAAAATTAAGATTAAGTGGTAATACAGATATTATTGGTATATCAACTAATGATTCAGTAGGTTTACATTTTGTAGCAAATGCAGATGCTAATTTTGGCACAAACAGTAACATAAGTTTAAGTAATAGTAGTGTAATTAAAGGTGATGGTAGAATTGACCTAACAGGTAATTTAACAACCACAGCAAACGTTAATGCCGCTTCTCTTACAACATCAGCAAATGCCACAGTAGGCGCAAACTTAAATGTATTGGGCAATTTAGAAGTTACTGGTAATATCAATTACAGAGAAGTAGAAGACTTGTTGGTTAGAGACCAAACAATTACTCTTAACTTTGGCAACGCAAGTGCAAATGATGTTCAAATTATATCAGACAGAAGTGGTAGTGGAGATGCTAACACAGATATCAAATGGAATGAAACCTCAGACAAGTGGACATTTACTAATGATGGGTCTACATATTATAATATACCAACAAGCACATCTGACCTAGCAGAAGGCACAAACTTATACTATACAAATGCTAGAGCAGATGCTAGAGTAAATGCAGTATTACCTAACACAGGTAGTTTAAGTGAAGGCACTAATTTATACTTTACTGGTGCAAGGGCTAGAGGCAACATTAGTGTTGGAACTCCAGCAAGTGCAAGTAGTGGAGGTGCTTTAGCATATAATAGTGGAACTGGTGTATTTACATTTACTCCAGCAGTTCCTGGTATTGCTTTAACAAATTTAAGTGTTACATCACTATCACCAAATGGTGACGGCAGTTTAGCATATAATCCTAGCAGTGGTGTGTTTACACATACACCAGCAGATGTTCCAACAAGCACATCTGACTTAGCAGAAGGTACTAACTTATACTATACTCAAAGCCGTTTTGATGCCGCATTTCTAAATGAAAATACTGACAATTTAACAGAAGGAACTAACTTATACTTTACAGCCGCAAGGTCTAGAGCTAACATAAGTGTTGGAACTCCGGCTTCAGCAAGTGGCGGTGGCGCATTAGCATACAATAATTCAACAGGAGTATTTACATTTACTCCGGCAGATAGTGTAACTAGTGCAACAAATGCCACAAATGCCACAAATGCCACAAACGTAAACATTACAGATGATACTTCAACTGATGCCCCACATTATGTAACACTAAGTCCAGCGGCTAGTGGTAATCAAGCATTAGAAGTAAGTTCAAGTAAATTATCATTTAATCCTAGTTCAGGAATATTAACAACAGACCACATAAGCAGTGATAATGGTCAACCTTTACAACTTAAAGGTCAAACAAACGGAATACAAGTAGACAAAACAATTAGTAGTGTAGCATCAAGAATATATGATGCTGACACAACAGGTTATGGTGTAGCAAGTGCAGATTTAGGTGCATTTAGCACAAATACATTATGTCCAGGTTTCTTGTGTGGTTTGTTTATAACAGCCGGTGGCAACACAGGAACATCATATGACATAACAGGTGGTGCCGGATTATTTGCACAAAAAGAAGTTGCCAATAATGCATATACCAGTATGTTTGGTTCTAGTAGTTTACAAAATGCTGTAGAAGTTGGATTAGGCACTAATGCTAAAACATCAGGTTGGAGTCAATACTCTCTAACAGATGCAAGTAGCGCCGCGGCTTTCCCACCAGACACATACGTTGTAAGTATTGTAGGTAATACCGTAACATTCAGTCAAAATGCATTAAAATCATATGGTGCTGGTAATTTCTTTATATTGGCTCCAGGTGCGGCAAGTTCTACACATGAGGACTTAAGATTTAGATTTAGCAGAGATACTGCAAATGCAAGTCTTCCGTTCCAAAGCATAGAGCCTTGGATGAGCAAGTATGTAGGTCCAGAAACATTTGCAAATACCACATTGGATTATGCAAGTTATACTATAAGTGGCACAACAATTGATGCGGGTAATGTTGTAACAAGAAACAGCATTGATATTAACAGTAATCCAGATAGTGCTATTAGAACGCAACGTGCATTGTTAATTGGTGCAAACGCAACACCAGACTTATTAAGTGTAGGAACAACAGACGTTTTACCAGGAACAACAACATTAGGTATCACAGTAGAACAAGATGGACAGACAGACTTTGGTGGTGCAAATACAACTCCACAAATGAAGTTCATGATGAACAACTACACTGATAACAGTATAGGAAGATTTACAAGTTATCCACCATGGACAGAGTTCTTAGGACAAAGTGGCAATGCTACTGTAGATTTACAATACTTAGGTGCACCAAACTTTAACTATAAACTTATTGGTGGTAGTAAAAATGCCAAAGTTGCAACTAAAACAAGTGATGTTATAGGTAGACTTACATTTAATAATGTTGTGCCTGGTGTAGTAAGTGGTGCAGATATATTCCATCCGCCAGCAAGTTTAACAGTAAGAGCACCAGGATCAGGTGCACAGGCAAACAACACAGTTGCAAATGCTGACGTGCATTTACAAAGCACATATTCAACATCATTTAGAAATGGTGCAAACGTAGCCGGTGGCACAATACCAAGAACATTCTTAAGTAGCAGTGAAGGTAATACTGTAATTGCCGCTAAGACAGATGGTAAAGTAACATTACGTCCAGTAAGAGATTATGGTGATGAAGGCGCTGATACAACTTATGTTGAAAATAGATTTCCACATGAACTACATGAATATCATGAATTCTTAGGTGCTGGATTCTTAAGTAGCAAAGCAGGAACACTAGTAGAGATACAACCTAAGTCAGGTGAAACTGGTGGTAGTGCTAACTTTAACTATGATTCAAAAGGTGACAGTACATTAAGACTTAGTTCACATCATGCAAATAATACAGTAAAAGCACAATGGGATATTACTAATGAACAAAGTAGTGCTAACTTAATAATAAGAGATCACACTAACAGTAGTGACAAAGTAGAACTTTCAGGTGCTAGAACAGAATTTAATACTACTGTGCGTTTACAGAACTTAACAACTGTACAAATGAATGCAATAAGTGGACCTGCGGCAGGTGACATGATATTTAATACTGATGAAAACTTAATGTGTATATACAATGGATCAGCATGGCGTAAGATTAATGACGCGGCAATATAATAAATTTAAAGAGTAACGTAAAGGATACAGCAACAATTAAAGGAGAACGGTATGCCAATGGGAAAGAACAGAGGAACCAAAAAGAAGAAGAAAAAGAACAGAGGTTCAAAGAAGGGATACAGCAAGAAGTAAACTGGCGCAAATACTTTGATAGTATTGCACACGTTTGCCCTTGGAGTAAGAAGGCTTACATGCAGGATAAAATCTTACATGTTAAAACAGGTGATCCAGGTAATGAACTTACATGGGTAGCCACATTTTGTGCTAGTCAGCATGAAGCATTGTTATTAGAATACAATGAAGGCACTAGTATTGATACATTGTTATCAGTAGTAGAAAAAATAGAAAGTAAGTATTTGCACTTAGCGGCATTTTGGAGTCATCCAGATGAGAAGGATTTGAAC
>Ga0209336_10000438_pt1 | contig 21357 bp, 11 predicted proteins | sample LinPmetageLP32_FD_184042 | JGI IMG/M metagenome (GOLD analysis project Ga0209336, IMG submission 184042) | Marine viral communities from the Pacific Ocean - LP-32 (SPAdes) (version 2) | ecosystem: Environmental > Aquatic > Marine > Oceanic | place: Pacific Ocean | collected 2009-08-23
AAACACAGGGGCAGGTGGTGCTCAAATGGATCTATTGCATTTTACAACCTCACCAGCAGATGAAGATACTCACGCTGTGATCAACATGGGTGGTTATTATCAAGGGACGACAAGTGTTTATGGTACACAAATAAAAAGTATATGGACTGATGTTTCAGAAAGACATAGTAGATTAGAATTTACAACTTGTGATACATCGGTAAGTACAGCATTGACATTAGCACATGACAATTCAGCAACTTTTACAGGTGAAATATCCCAAGTATATAACCCGGGTAATACAGGCGCATTTCAGTATATGAAAAACGCAAACGCAGGAGCAAATGCTTACACTAGTAAAAAATGGCAAAATGATGATGCTGGTTTTGGAGAAATATGGAGAAATAGTTCTACTAGGTCAGCCACTGGCCAAGGGGCTTCATCTTTCAATATGTATAACAGCGCAGATATAAATTTCTGGGCTGGTACTGGTCACACTTTAAATTTAAGCGGTACAAAGGCAACTTTTATAGGTAATGTAAACGTAAAAACTAACATAGTTCAAATTGATCAAGATGGAACATATGGTGGTAGTTATGGAACTGTTGGTTTTGGTGGTAAAGCAAATGGATCTAATAGAGTTTTTGGTCATACTGGAACTGGAGATGGATTATTTTTAGCATCCGCAACTGGCAGAGGTGTATTTATTAGAACTAATGGATCAGCTTCAGATACACATACCTTTGGAAGTAATGGTTTTGTTGGTATGGGTATTGCAAATACTAATAATCAAAGATTAACTTTAGCTGAAGCTGATGGTAATGGATCACATTTAAAAATGAATAATGCCAGATCTGGTGGTGGTTATTGGGTTGTTGGTGTTGGTGATAATAATTCTAATAGCAGTATTGTAGATCCTGGTGGATTATTCTTTTACAATGGTTCAACTAAATTAAAATTAGCATCAAACGGTAATGCAACTTTTGCAGCAACACTAACAGCAAAAGACACAACAATATCAACTGGCTCTACAGTTGCATTAGCAGCTCAGCCGTCTTTACCTCTCTACGTTTCAAATGGTGGTGCATCAGTTGATGGTAGGGTTTTTATAAATGTAAAACACGATCAAATAAACTCAGCTAGTGCTCCAGGTGCTGGTATTCAAATGCAAGCTGGCGCTGTAACATCAGGAACAGCATCTTACTTTAGCTCTCAAATATTCTTACAATCAGCAGCGCAAGGTAATCAAACAATACACTCTGCTCCAAAAAACATAAAATTTTATGTAGACAATCACGATACAGCCGCTGGTGCTGGTAGTGATTATAATGCTTTTGGTGATTTAGCTCTTACTTTAAATGAAAATAAAAACGCAACATTTGCAGGTTCACTTGATGTTGGTACTTTTACTCTAGCTGGCTCAGGAATAGTTGCTGATGCAGGTATGACATTACAGACCAATGGTGGTGGTGTAAATGCAATTACGCTAACAACAGCTGGGATTGCAACATTTTCAACGGACCTAAACGTAAATGGTAATACATTTTTAGGTAATGCTAGTGGGGACTATGTACATGTTAATGATAAATTATACGTAGGAGCTACAGATAGTGGTAATGCAGAATTTTGGTTTGGTGAAGGATCAACAGGTGATGTTAATTATGGCGCAAGATGGTATTGGGATAGTGGTTACACACACCAATGGTATACAGTAAACAATAGCACAGAAACTTTAATGATGAGTTATGCAACTAATGATACCTCTAAGGTGCAATGGTTCCGTAACTTTGATATGAATAACAAAAAAATTACTGAGTTAGCTACACCTACAGCAAGTACAGATGCGGCTAATAAAGCTTATGTTGATAGTGCAGTAAGTGGTGCTGGATCTTCTGATACTACATATAATTTTAATATGAATACACAGTTAACTGCTGATGCATGGACAGATACAGGTGTTTCTGGAAATGATATGGCTACAGGAATATATATAATGAGATGTTATGTAAGTGACTTTAGCATTGCAGGTCAGCATTATTATGAATCCTATGGTGCAACAATGAGTTGGTATGGTAGTGGAACAAATGAAGCAACTACACCAGCTGATGAAATAATAGTACACAGAGCAGGTCACGCACCTAACTCTGGAGATGTACAGTTTAGAACTTTGAGGGGTCCTTCAGCTGATTTAAAACTTCAGGTGAAACACAATCTTTCACACACAGCTGCACCTGATCAAAGTTCAGGAAAAGAGTTTAAATTTACTTTTAGAAAAATGATATAACCATGGCAATAAGATTTGACGAAATACAACTAACAGGTACAGGAGCACATAACAAGTTTCCTACACTAACTAATGCGGGCAGCCAGACATTAAATATTCAAACAGCTCATGGTTATTTACGTCTTGGTGCAGACAACACTAGTTATGCACATATAACTACAGATAGGCCTGCTTTCTATTTTAATAAAAATATTGCTTTTGATGGTAACTTAACAGCTTACGGAGGGACTGAAACAATAAGCAATTTTGCATCAATTTCAGCAAGTACTTTTACTGACAAAGACGATACTAGTTATTATGTTAATCCAAATGCTGGTAGTAATTTAGCTGCTCCAATAACTGTTACAACAAATGATACGACATTAACTTTTCAAGATGCTGGTACCAATGCTTTTCAAATTAAAACTAGCGCTGGTGATGAACTTTATTTAGGTAGTAATAATAACTATCAACTACAGATGACTACAGCTGGTAATGTTAATACTCAAGGAGATTGGGTCTACCCAGGTTTAGTTAATCTTGGTCCAGGGTCACATCTTGGTTTGGGTGATATAACACATCCTAAAATAGTATATCCAGGAAAAGAGGCATCATGGGATGGTAGTGGTAATACTACAGGACAAATTATTATAATGCTTCCTGGTAATCTCCATCAGTACGATATGATGTTTATGGAAATAGACATATATGAGTATAGTGGTGATAATGCATCTAAAATTATACTTGGGGGTCACAACTGGAATAGCGGAGGCAACTCTAACACAGGCACTACAATGTGGCATAACTATGGTATAAATATAATAGGTAGTTATAGCAAGTCTGTGTATGTTGGTTGGCATAATGATGGTAGTGACAACAGAAGAGTAATTGTTTTAGGTGAGCATAATACTTCTTGGTCTTATGGTACTGTTCATGTTGCTAAAGTGCACGGTGCTTGTTACTACACTGATTCAATTGATTACCAAGGTGATTGGAAGGTAGAACAAAATGCAACGTCAGGATCATACACGAGAACTAGCTCTAACATGAATAGCGCTGGATCTCCTACATTAGAAACAAACGGTTCTGTGAGAGCACCAATATTTTATGATTCAAATAATTCAGGTTATTATTTAGATCCAAATTCAACTGGTATATCTTTAAATGTAGCTGGTAGGATACAAACATCAAGCACTGGTGTAGCCGCCGCACCATCTTTAGAAATTAATTGCCCAACATCATCATCATTTATCCATACCGCTGAAGTGTTAACAGCTAATATGACAGCTGGTCAAGCCAATATACTTGTTATTGGAAAAGTAGGTAGCACTAAAAATGCTGGTTATATAGGATATAATTATGCAGCTGCTGGTAGTAACAATAATTATATCACAATAGGACAGTGGGGTGAAAATCACATATTTAGAGTTTACGGTGATCAAGTATTGTCTAAGGTTACGTTAAGATCAGAATCTGATGTAAGAGGTACAATCTTTTACGATTATAATAATACTGGTTATTTTCTTGATCCAGCTAGTAATAGTAATTTAAATACCATAAATGGATTTGGATTTTCTCAAACTGGTGGCGCTGGTAAAATTCTTGTAACAAATAGTAGTAATGGATATTTATATTTAAATAATTGGATGCATGTTGCTACTTCAGGTATTTTTAGTTCAACAAATGGTGCTCATTTCTATCCAAACACAGTATCAGATTATGGTGCTTGGAGAATGTCAGGTACCAGAAACAACTGGGGAGGTATTACATTTCATTCAGGGGAAGTAACGCTAATGGCAAGCACATCAACTATGGGATTCTATAATGATACCAATAATGAGTGGATGGTTGAAGCTGCAATAAATAGTTATGTTAGATTTTATTATGATGGTACAGAACAAGCTAGAACCGATAACGGATTTTTTCTTGCAAATAATCAATTGAGATCACCAATATTTTATGATAATAATAATACCAATTACTACTTAGATCCAAATGGTACATCTACTTCTTTATCAACAACTGGTAAGTGGTTTATGCAAGGTGGACATTCTGATGCTAGGATACAGCTAAATTATGCACATGGTAGTGATGTTGCTAACAGTGGTGCATTAACTGCATGGGTTTCAGAGCCAGGAATTACATATAATGGTGCTGGAATTGGTGGGAACATTCATGTAAATGGACAATATTATGGTAGGGCATATAATACTGGCTATGGTGCTTATGTAAGATTTGATAAAGGTAATGGTAATGTAGAACATTGGTCAACGACTGGTACATCTGGTACATCTGGCGGTCAAGGTACTAGACAATGGTACAATGATAATGGTGGTAATTCATTTGCAACAACATCATCTAGGGCACCCATATTTTATGATTCAAATGATACTGGTTTTTACCTCAACCCAGCTGTTCAAAGTAGACTAGGTAGTTTAAAATTAGATGGTATTATATCAGGCACAATCTCTGGGTGTGCAGAGTACGGAAGAAACCACGCTTATCATACTCCTGAAATAAAAGGGTATGGTGCTGAATTTATGATAGGAGCACAACATACCGAAATTAATATTAATTATAGAACTTGTAATAATGGTGCAGCTGGTCATACTCCAACTTTATGGAAGTGGAGAGCTGGAGCTTCAAATAACTGGTCAGATCATAACTTTGGAGCTGTAACATCTAATGGAATTTTAACATCTACAGCTAGTGCCAGAGCACCAATATTTTATGATACCAATGACACATCATTTTATGTTGATCCTCACAGTACGAGTATTTTACAAATACTTAAAATAGGTGACTCTTCTCAAGGTGTATTAACCAAAGGAAATGTAGATAGAAATTTAAGATATACTGGTGCAACTAGTACTGATGCAGGGTTTACTGGTTATGCTAGTAATGGTAGTCATCTTTGGCAACTTTACGGAGCTGGTAGTGATTATGGATTTTTAAATGCTAACTGGGCATCTTGGGATTTAAGAAAAACTAAGAATGGTAATTTGTATATGAATAATAATAATAGTTATTATTTAAATACAAGTAGTATTTCAATTTTTAACGATACAAGATCTAATATTTATTATGATAGACAAAACACAGCATACTATATAGATCCTGCTAGTACATCTAAAACATCAATAAACATAATTGACGGTAGGTTAACAATAGGACAATCTAGTGATGCAGGTTCAACATATAGATTATATACAGCAGGAGGTGGTCAAGTTTACTTTGGTGGTCACATGAATGCATCAAGTGCAACATTTAGTGGTGCAATAGACACTGGAAGTAATTTTGCAAACCTTGGTAATATACATGTAGATGGTCTTGGTGTTAGTCCAGTTGGTACGGGTTATGGTAGTAATAAGCTACTAGGGTATAATCAAGTGAATGGTAGTGGTAGAGCTACTGCTACATTAGGTATGAATAACCTAGGTGTTGTAATGGAGTATGAAAAAATCATGACCTTTAAAATATCTGGTAATGGTTGGGTTAATAGATCTAGTAATCCTTATAAATTAATACAAGCGCCAGGAGCTGATAAAATGATAGTTGTAGATGAATTTTTAGTCTATATAGATTATGCAACTAGAACTGGTTTAGGTAGCAGTGGAATATCTGTTTTCAGTGGAACAGCTTATTCTGTAGGTTTTTATTATAATGAAACTGGTCAATCTATAAGTACAGCTAACCATGGCATCAGTGGTACTTTCTACACATCTGGTATAATGCCAGCTGGTTTTATGAATGCTACTGTAGATAGAGGTTATTATAGAGATGTCCCAGTACATCAATCAGCACTTATAGCTAATAGATCTTTGTTTTTTAGAACTCAAAGGAATTGTAGTAGTAGTGGTAATGCACCAGGTGGGGCTCATTATATAAAAATAAAATACAGAATTGTAGATATTTCTGAAGAATTTAACGCAGTGGGATGTAATCAAACTATAGATGTAAGTACTTACCATGGTCAATATGCTCATAATGCAGATGGTAAAAAGCAATACAATGATGCAGGCCAGGCTACATTCTAAATAAAAAAAAACAATATTGTCATTTAATTTTTGTATATTTATTATATATTTGTTTAACCTTAAAAAATTATTGTTATGGCTATAACGTACGCATGGAAAATCACGGCTTTAAAAAAAGCACCATCAATGGACGGTTTGTCCGATGTGATTACACATATAAATTTTGAATACTCAGGGACAGATGATTCAACAGATCCTGTAACTGTAGGTACATTTTTTGGAGCTTGTCCTGTTGGGCCAGCTGATAAAGACAGCTTTGTTGAATTAAGCAAAGTAACAGAAGTTGAAGTTATTGAGTGGGCTAAAGCAAACCATCCTGTAGAAAATATGCAAGATGTAATTGGCAAAGAAATTGCTGAAAAGCAAGTGCCTAAAAATGTAAGCGTTGATGATTTACCTTGGAGTGAATAAATCAATAAAATTTGTAAATAAACAAAATATCTAATATATTTGAAAAATAAAAATTAATATTATGTCACAAGAAAAACCAATTGTAGAAACTATTCCAGTAACTGAAGAAACTCAAAAAGTATCTGAAGCGGAATTAAAACAGATTCAAGAACTAAATCAGGTAATGCAACAAATTACTATGGCTATGGGTCAGAGTTTTATTTCATGCTTTAGAATGTTCAAAGATTTTGATACAGAACAATCTAAGTTAAATGATCTATCTAAAAAGTTAGAAGAAATTTATGGGAAGGTTAATATAAATATTAATGATGGTACTGTTTCTCCAATTCCTGAGGAAGAGCAACCAGAAAATTAAATATAGATAGATATTTTTAAAAAGCTATATTAAATCAAATTGCTTGTTTGATTTAGTAAAGTTTTGTATATTATACATATACATGTAATATAGTATACTTTTAAAATTAAGATATCTATGATACCAACTAAGTCAAGCTCAGATTCAAACGGCTGCAATAATATATCTTCCAACTGTGTAGTTTGGCAAGGTCCTGACATTGCATGTATCAACCTATGTCAAGGTGATACTGTAAGTGATGTAATAGCAGCATTAGCTACAAAATTATGTGAAATCACTGATGGCATCTCAAATGAACCTGATCTTACAGGATTTGATTTAAAGTGTGCTTTACCATCAGGTGCAACTCCAACAACATTAGCCGAAAACTTACAAGCTATTATAACATACATATGTAGTCTTCCTACATCAGGCGGCTCTGTCTACACGGAACCTAACATTAATTTATGTACAGATTTACAATATCTAAGCCCAGCCGCAGATGGTACTATGATAACATCTTTACCATTAAGTGCTTATGCATTATTAGTAGGGAATAAACTATGTACTATTATACAATCTATTGCTACCTTAACAACTCAAGTTAATAGCATTGATACTAGAGTAACAACTTTAGAAGCATTTTTTCCTTTGCCTAATTCGGCAGAAGTACAAATAATACCTAATTGTGTAACAGCAACAGCTGGTGCACTTACTAATGTATCAGTAGTTGTAGCAGCATTAGAAAGCTCATTTTGTAATTTAAGAATAGCCACTGGTACGCCTGCTGTTATTAATAATGCAGTGGCTCAACAAGCTATTTTAAATACTGACAATTTACTTAGTGTATCAGCACAAACTTACTCAGGACAAACAGGATGGAAAACTTCACCTGTTAACATGGCAAGCTCATTGCAGAATGCATGGATAGTAATTAAAGATTTATATGATGCTGTAGCAGCAATACAAACTAATTGTTGCCCAGGAGCTTGTGATAGTTTAACATTTGACTTTAGCGCAACCAGATTACTTGACAGTAATTCTTTGACTACTCATGTAATATTAGATTTTTCAGGTAGTACAATACCATCTGGATTTGCAGATACTGCTGGAACAACTCCAGTAACAATCACTGATAGTTCTGGTGCTGTTATTACACAAAATATTAATATAACTAGTTTGGCACAAACGCCTCCTAATAATACTAATATTCCGGTAGCAGCTGGTCTAAGTGAGAATGGAACTTTAAGTGTAGTAATAAATTCATCTTTTACTAAAGACAGTGATGTATGTCAAGAAACAAAAACTGTATCAGTACCATCAAGCATACCTTGCCCGGCTGACACAGCAAGTGCTAATATAACATCTGTTAGTTTTGATGTATCATTTACTAATATATTAGGTACTACTGCCGTGTACACTATTGACATAATGGACGGTTCTGTTGTTGTGGCTACTAGTGGAGCAATTAATAATCCAGGTGGTACAGTAACTCAATCATTTACCGGTTTAACTCCTAACACAACTTATAGTGCAAGGATTACAGTAGTATATGATAAAGAAACTAAAGTATGCCCACTATTTACAATTAAAACTGCAAATGCCGCGCCTCCATGTAATCAAGGAATAGATATTATATTTGCATTTGATTACTCAAGCAGTATGACTGGTGATATAGCAACTGCTAAAGCGGAAGTTGTTAATTTGATTAGTACAATTAAAACAGCATCAGGACATCCAACATATGAATATAGAATTGGTTTAGCGCTTTATGATGAATATAATGGTCTAAACGCAACTCCAATTTATAATACTCAATCTGCATACACAGCTTTACCTCCTGCCCAAAGACAAATTGTAAATGGAACAAATAATAATACACAGGTCTTTACTGCTATGGAAATGATGCAGCCAAATAATGAAACTAGCTTTACTACGCAGTTAAACTTTTTAGCTAATGGAAATAATATGTCCATAGGTAGTGGAAACGGTATACCTGAAGCAGGCTTCCCAGCTGTATCACAGATTGTTAACAATACTTTGTGTGGTGCATTTAGAGCTAACGTTGCAAAAATTATTGTCTTAATAACAGATCAAACTGAAGGAGGAGTTAATGATATTGCAGATGCTGCTGATATAACTTTAGGTAATAATTTAGCTACTGTACTGAATACACAAGGTATTAAGTTTATATGTATGGGTACAGGAGCAGATAATCAAATAGGTGGTGTAGCAGTATACGAAGCATTAGCTGCTGCAACAGGTGGAGCAACTTCAAACACATTTAGTTCTGCAGCTATTACAACAGCAATAACTAATGCTTGTGCATAACCTAATATTAAATATAAATTAAAAACTATGGCTAACTGTTCAAATTGTAATGATAACGTATCTAGATGTGGATGTGGAGATAGTGCAAAGTCTAATCCATGTACATATACTAACTGTACTGTTGGTAATGAAAGATGTGATGATGTTCAAGATGCTGCATGTGTAACATATGGAGGTCAGAGTTTTACCATAGGTGATACAAATGCATTACTTGCTGTAGATAGCGGAGAAAGGCTTGACTCTATTATACAGAAGTTTGCTAACATGATTACCAATGGCCTAGGAGCTTGTAATAGTGATGATGTTAATCACAATCCATTTAATGTATATTTAACAGGTATTAAGAAAGATGAAGTTACTGTAGTTTGGAATGCTATTTCAAATGGAAGTAGTGGAACTAATATATACATAGATACACAAAGTTCATCATCGGGATGGACATTAGTAAATGCAAGCCCAGTAGCTCTTACAACTTTTTCTCAAAAAGTTACAGGATTAGTTGCTGACACAGCATATAAAGTAAAAGTTGAAACGTCTTCTGCACCTTCAGGATGTAAGGTTATGGAAGTTCTATTTAAAACTCTTGCTTCATAAAAATACAACATTGTGATGGTTTGTTGGTTTTCTATTACAAACGTTGGAGGGGCCGCATACAAGCGGCCTCTTTTGTTTTATAACTTTTTTTACTTATCTTTAACAAATTTCAAAACAACATGTCATACTTAAAAAACAAAATCAAAGAGACGTTAAGGTGGAAAAAAAACCCAGAGTATGTCTCAGAAAAATTAGGAATACCAATTAAAAAGTACAAAGAATTAAAGAAAGAGATACTGACTGAAAAGAAACAAAAAAAGAAAAAAGCAAAGTTTTTTGAAACAGCAGAGCAGAGTTCTCAACTTGTTGAGTCAATAGACTTAGAAAAAGGAGAAGGTAAAATATCAGGTACATTTAATTATGAACCTAAAACTCCAGAAGAGATTATTGAGTTACTAAAGATAGACACTAAGAAGTGGAAACTATCTCAGTATTGGAATAAACAAATGGGTGACCATTGGAGAGTTTCTGCATTAGTAACTAAACTTAAAACACAGGAGGAAGATTTACTTGTAGATATTTTAGATAATTGGAAACCAAAAAAATTCAAGATACCTAAATCAAATTTACCTAAATTAAAAAAGGACAAAGAAAAAGTTTGTGGTGTTTTATCATTGCAAGATATACATTTTGGCAAAGAAGGTAATGAAACCATAGACAAAGATTTTGAGGATACTTTAATAAATTTATTATCTAGAGCTACAGCTAGTCATTATTTAGAAAATCTATACTTTATAGTAGGAGGAGATCTAATAAACATGGATACGTTCTGGGGTGCTACTACTAATGGAACTGTTGTAGATAATTGTACAACAGCTACAAAAGCATATGAACAAGCGTTTGATGCAATGCATTGGGGTATTAATTACGCAAAAGCATTTTGTAAAACTCTTACTGTAGTTTATATCCCAGGAAATCATGATAGATTATCATCTTTTCACCTAGCACATGCGTTGGGTAAATCTATTGACTCAAAAGATATAGTATGGGACTTAGAATATTTAGAAAGAAAAGTTCATATATGGAATGACAATTTTAATGCTTTTGAGCATGGAGATAAACCTTCTAAGAATACACCTTTAATTTATGCTTCAGAATATCCTAAGCAGTGGGGTGATACTAGAAACAGAACTTTATTTACTGGACATTTTCATCAAGAAAGAAAAGTAGAATATGTCACTGCAGCTGAGACAAGCGGTTTTATTCATAAGACGCTGCCAAGCCTTTGTAGATCAGATTATTGGCATTATTCTAAAAAGTTTACTGGCAATAGAAGGTCAGGTAAAATAGAACTTCAACATCCTGTTATGGGTAATATTTGTGAATTAACCTATCAAGCAATGTAAAGAGCACCTCTGAAACTTTTTTTAGTGGTGTTTTTTTTGTAAATTATAATTGTACTATGATTAATAATTTTAAGAAACCTAATCTTAAAGGACCTAGATATAGAGAAAAAAGATTAGGATTGTTAAATAAAAAGACTATATCAGAGTTTAAAGATAAAAAACCTTTATATTCTAGTATAGATGATTCAAAGTTCAAGAAGATAATTAAACTGTATAATAACAATCTGTGGAATGGAGTAATTAGTAATAGAGATGGAGTAGAGCTTCCTGACTCACTAGGTTTTTTGTTTATAGGAACTTGTCCAACATTGAAGACAGTAAATACTAACTATCAACTGTCAAGTCAATATGGTAAAGTAATCCAAAATAAAAACTGGGAAACGGATGGGAAGATTGCTAAAATATTCTATACAAATTATAGTACTAAATACAGATTTAGAAACAGAGAATTATGGGGCTTTGTAGCATGTAGAGATTTTAAAAGAACTGTAGCTCATGAGTATCCAAAGAACTGGAATAAATATCCAGTTATGAAGAACAAATACAGAGTTGCCTTTCTCTATAAGGATAAGCAGGCTACAGAAAATAAATTAGACGTATAACAATTATAAAAAACAATTATGGCAACATTAAACGCAAAATTAACTTTATCTGGTAATGATCTTACTTCAGATGCACTTAACATGACTGTTAGTGATGTTTTAACTATAAGTAAAGGGGTAGAGTTCAAAAGAGTAGTACTTAGTACCACAGCTATTAATATTGTACCAGCAGCTAATTTTACAAAATCATTTGTGTTTGTAAAAAATATAGACAGCGCTGTTAATATTAAATTAGTTAAAGCTGAAGGTGGTGATGAATTTATAGCATTAGGCCCAGGAGAGTTTGGATTTTTTCCTTGGTCAACAGCAGTAGATCTTCAAGCAGACGCAGCATCAGGCACACCAATTTTAGAGGTGGGCATATTTGAAGTTTAAAAAAAAATTATTATGGCAGTAATAGCAGACGTGATATCTAGAATTAGAGGTCAGGCAAAAGCTGAAGTACAAGATGCTTTTGTCACAGATAGATATATCTATAGCCTTATTATCAAAAGTGCACAGCTGTTGATGAGAAGACAAGACCATGCTAATAAACTTATGAAGTTTAATGCAGTATGGAAAGCTTTACCTTTTGTAGAAATGATTGAGGTAGATAAAATAGAGGCAGGGTGTACAGGTATCCAAAGTGGTTGTACATTTATGCGTACTAAAAATAAATTACCTGAGATGATAGAAGGCTACTGGGGTCCTCTCATTAGAACAGTAAGTTCTATTGATGGCTCAATTGAATTACAACCTACATATCCAGGAACATATGTGTCTATGACAAAAACAACGTCATTCAGATATAATAAGAAAAAATACTTTTGGTATTTAGATGGATATATTTATTCTCCAAATATAGATTGGGAAGCATTAAAAATAGAAGCAGTGTTTAATGATGATATATCATCTTACACATGTGAAAAAACTGATGACTGTATTCCAAGGTATAAGCAAGATATAAATATACCTGAGTCATTATTTCCAGAAATAGAACAGCAAGTCTTATCTTCATTAATGAATACAATGAAGATACCAGAAGATGCAAATGATGATAAACGTAATTTAAATAGATAATTATGGCAGTGTCACATAAATATAGAACATTTGATCAACTATTAGAAGATGTAATGGTTGACTTCCAAACATATGCTTTGGAAGGTATGATTGAGCCAGCACAATTAATTAAAGTAGCAACTAGAGTTAATTATGATTTAGGTTTAAGAATACATAGAACTAAAGAAATAGTACTTGATATAGAACATGGTAAAGCAAAACTACCTAATGACTTTGCTTACTTAAATTATATATTCAAATGTGGAGAATATAAAATAGGTGATAGAATGCCTGCAGGAACTACTGTAGAGACATTTAATGATGTACCTTATGTTCCAGCACCTGGAGAAAAAGAACCTTGCAGTACTGATGATAATTGTAGTAAAACATGTGTGATACAGACTTGTGATAATACTAAAAAACACCAACTAGTACAGAGAGTAGGTTCTACTAAGTATAGAACTTTTACAGCTTTTATGCCTCTAAGGGTCAAAAATATAAATGATAAAGTTTGTTCAACATGTGTTGATGTAGGATTACAAGCTACAGATATAGCGGAAATAAAAGATGGTTTTGTTTTGACAACATTTACTACAGGACATGTGTACATAAGTTACCAAGGAGCTATGGAAGATAATAGTGGTAACTTATTAGTAATGGATCAACCATATTGTAATGAATATTATGAGTATGCATTAAAACAAAGAATATTAGAAAACATGATATTTGCTGGTGAAAATGTTGCACAGCAACTTGGTCTAATTGAAGGAAGATTAAGAGCCGCTAGAAATAACGCTTTAAGCTTTGTCAATACACCTAATTTTGCTGAACTGGAGAAAGTGTGGTTGCTTAATAGAAAAGCACAATACCATAACTACTACAATATGTTTAAAAGCTAAATAAAAGCTAATTATGGCAAAGAAACAACCTGCAAAAAGACAGCCTGCAAGGAGCTCAAGTGCACCACAGGCAGGTACTCAGTCATTTAGTAAAGGGATGATAAAAGACATTCATCAGTCTATTCAACCCACTACTAACTGGACGCATGCGCGTAATGTTTCAAATCATTCTTCTGATGGTGATCTTGGTGTTATTGGTAATGAGCCAGCAAATTTAAAATGTGCAACAATACCATATACTATTATAGGGGTTATCCATAAGTATAGTGATGAATGGCTTGTATATACAACAGATAATATTAACTGTGAGATAGGTTTATTTGATGATAGTAAATGTGAATATACAGTTATTGTAAATGATCCATGTCTTGGTTTCAAAACTTCACATTTAATTACAGGTGCATCAAAAGAAAACTTTGATTGTTCTTGGCAAGTATATTGGGATGATGGACTTAATCCATCACGTACCCTTAACTTAGATAATATTCCTAGAATACAAGTAGAGACTACTGCTCCAGGAAGTACTTGTGCAACATTTGAGGATTTACCTTCTGCTTTTAATTTAGATTGTGAAAAATTAAGATTAGCCCCTTTACTTACTGTACCATGCATAGAACTTTCAAAAGCAGAAGATGGTGGTCAGCTAAGGAATGGAACATATCAGGCTTACATTGCATATGTTGTAAATGAACAAAGAGTTACAGATTACATAGGTATATCTAATCTACAGTCTTTATGGGATCATTTAGGAACCGGTGGTTCTTTAAATATAAAATTATCAAATGTAGACAGAGAAGCGTTTGAGTATTTTGAGCTTGTAATATTAAGCAATAATCAAAATAATCAAGTTGCTAAAAAGATTGGTATTTATAATACAGATACAAGCAGTATATCAATTGATTATATTGATCAATCATTACCTCCTGTCCCTGTTGAAATAATACCTCTAAGGAATCCTGCATATGAAAAATCAGATGCAATGTTTGTTGTAAATGATTATTTGATAAGAAAAGGGCCAGAAACACAATTTGATTTTAATTATCAACCTTTTGCAAATAAGATTGCAACAAACTGGGTAGTTAAAGAATACCCAGCAAACTATTATCACAAAGGAGGAAATGCGGTTGGATTCATGAGAGATGAACAATATGCATTTTTTATTAGATGGATATATAGTACAGGTGAAAAATCTAAATCTTATCATATACCTGGGAGAGCACCAAATGTAAGTGGTGTTACACAATTTGGGGATGTTGTAGATGAAACTGGTATAGCTATAGGGTCAGCAAGTATAGGAGGAGATGAATATAATTTTCAAGCTTATAATACTGCATTTGTTGAACAAGGATCTATTAACCAGCCTAGTGGAGATGGTATAATACTATCAAAAGGTAAGATGGCATATTGGGAGTCAACAGAAAGATATGATAGCAGAAAGCCTGAAATTTGGGAAGAACTGTGTGGTAAACATATAAGGCATCACAAAATGCCAACTGAAGAAATACATCCTACTCTAAGACTTACAAATCCAAGTGGAACAGCAATAAGAGTTTTAGGTGTTGAATTTGAAAATATAGAAAGACCAAAATTTAATGATGGGAGTGTTATACCTAACATTGTAGGGTATGAAATACTTAGAGGGTCAAGAGAAGGTGCTAAATCTATATTAGGTAAAGGTGTATTTAAGAACATGCGGAAGTATGAGGTTCCTGATGCTGAAGACCTTTTACAATCTGGTGTACAAGGTTTATATCCAAACTATCCTTATAATGATTTAAGAGATGACATATTCTTTTCTACGGGTGAAACAGAAGGTTGTGATACTTTCGGTAGCGGCTTAACTAGTTTTCCACCACTATCTGGGTATACAAAAGATGTATTTACTTTTCACTCACCTGAGTTAATGTTTAGAAAGCCATTTTTAAATGCTTATGAAACTAGACTATATGGTCAACTTGGTGGGAGAATGACCGGTACTTTTTATGCTTCTGAAAATCACCCTCAACATAAATTATTGAGAAATGGTGCTGCTATACTTGCAGGTATCATTGGTGTTGGTTATGCAATAGGTAGAGTAAGAGGTGATAAAACTTTTGGTGTAAGAGGACCTAATACACATGTAACTTCAGGTACTCCTTATTGGGGATTAGGTTTAGGCTCTGGTGGAACAGTGCCAGGATCATCCATTATACAAGCTGCTGAAATCAGTGGTACTGCTGCTGCTACTATGGGACTTTCTACTTTAATAGAGGGTATTGTAAATTCTTTAATAGATGATGCAGCTGCTGTTGGTGATTTTTTAAGTGGTAATTCATTATTCACAGAAATAAAATTAGAAGCTTCAAATGCAATAGGAGGTTTAAGTTCTATTGCTCCAGGTGTAAATTCTGGACATACGATGGAAAGATATACAAAAAATCATCCAACAGGAAACTTACCAAAGCTTGTTTCTTTATTATTATCTCAGTCTATAGGTAAAACTAACATAGCAACAGGTGGTGATGAAATGATAGAGTTGTTTTACAATTTAGCAAAACCACACTCACATGCTATGAAAATGAATAGCTATGGTCATTATACTAATTTTGATTTGCTTCCTAATGGATCAGTATTTAGATCTAAAACTTCTGATTCAAATTACATTGATTCAACGTTTCAATTATTTGATGAAGGTAAATATAAAGTAAATAATTTATTTAGACCATCAACAGTTATTGTTTCACAAGAAAGAGAATATCCAATTCCGTCTATTATAGACAAATCAAGATTTGCTATTGGTGGAGACAATTCACAAGACACTATTAATAACTTAAAGAAACCAGAAGTCCCAAGAAGCAGAGAGATATCTTGTTTATATGGAGCTTTGAAATTTAATTTTGAAAATCAATATGGCCAGTTAGATCAAGTCAAGCAAGTTATAATGAGAGGCTGTACTGAAAATATTGATTCAACGTTGCCTGAAACAGCCAAGTACACATCACAACCTATTTTTGATGGTGATACATATATAGGTAGATATACAGAAAAATCTATAATGCCTGTATTCACAGATTTTTTAAATGGTCAACCAGATGGTTTTAATTATGACTATAGAAATAAAATAAATATACCATATCCAAGATTTTGGATGGATACACAAAAATTTGATATGACAGGTTTAGCTCAAGAAATTATGAGTTTAGGTCTAACAAATGCAAATGATGCTTTACCAACAGATCTATATTATATGGATAGAGGTGATACTTGCGGTAGCTCAAGTCTAACAAGTTTATTTAGTAGTAGAGGTAATCCCAAAAATCCTGCATTTGCTCTTAGGTATGCATATATGTACACACATATAAATGGTATATCAGACTTTTTTGTAGAATCTGAAATAAATTTAGCTCATAGAGATTGGGGTGATAAGTCAGAAGAAAAAATCTATTCTTCTTATTACAATAATAATATAAAAGATTTACTACATGCAGATATTGTTAAGGATGATAATCATTATAGATATGATTATTCATTAAGTGCAAGCCGGTTTATTACTAATCTTGCGTCTAACGGTGAAATACAAACCAGATCTTATGACCCATTAGTTGCTGAGACTTGTCATGACTACTATCCAAAAAGATTGATTTATTCAAATAGAGCAATGAATGAACAAAAGAAAGATTTTTGGAGAGTCTTTTTACCTAACAATTATAAAGATTTTAAAAATAGAGTTACATCTATAAATCCTGTTAATAAAACAGGAGCCATGATGTTTTTCCCTTACCAATCACCTACTGTATTTCAAGGTGTAGATACATTAAAGTCTGATATGGGAACAGAAGTATATTTAGGTGATGGCGGTTTATTTGCCAGAGAGCCTCAAAATATAATGAATGCTGATAAATCAATTGAATATGGTTCATGTGAAAGTTTAAGAAGTGTTATAAATACTCCTTCAGGATTATTCTGGATATCTCAGGCACAAGGTAAGATATTTCAATATGCAGGAAGAGGTGCTGAGAATATTGCTAATCTTGGAATGAAATGGTGGTTTAATAAATATTTACCATCTCAGCTGATTCAACAACTACCAATATTAGAAGAGTATACATTGGGTGATAATCCGGTAGCAGGAGTTGGTTGTCAAACTGCATATGATGCAAATGATGATATAGTATACTTTTGTAAAAGAGATTATAGAATTAAAGACCAGCATATAGGCAAAATAATTTATGATACCACAGACACTAAGTTTTACTATATAAATGGGCCAAGAATAGAAGTCCAACTTGATGACACACTTTACTTTGAAGATTGCTCATGGACTGTATCTTATGACCCTAAAGTAAAAGCATGGATATCATTTCATGACTGGCACCCTGAGTTATCAATACCTAGCATAAATCATTTTTTTACTACAAAGAAAAATAAAAAAATAACAGCTGGTCAATGCCCTCCAGGTTTTTCATATAATCCTACAACTAATTTATGTGAGTTTGGAGGAACAGAAACTAATCCTGCACCTATTTCTATAGAAGAGGTTGCAGCCAATATTTCAGGGGGACCATTAAATTGTTTAGTTGATATTGTTATTGCTATGGATGTTTCAGGTAGTACAAATACAGGTAACAGAATACAAGCTCAAAGAGCATTTGTTCAAGCATTCTTAAATGATCCTACTATAGCTCAAAGAATGGTTGATGGAAATATACAAGTAGGGTTTACAAGGTGGGCTGCTAATCAATTAAGTTCAATGAATCCTAATGGATTTAGTATGGACAGTCAAGTAACTCCTGCACAGGTAGCTACGTATTATGCTGCTGGTTCAGGTGGATCAACTGATATATGTGATGCAACAAATGGAGGAGCTGGGGTATTATTTAATAAGGGTCAATCACGATTAGGAGACAGATCTTCAGATCCTAGTTTTAGAAATATATTAATTGTTATGACTGATGCAGTTGCTAATACTTCGGGAGCCAACCCACAGACTTGTGGTCCAGGTAATACACAAGTAGGGTGTCAATATCAAAATCAAGCAAACTATGATGTTTTAGCAGTCTTTTGTGATCCTACAGATCCTAGTCCTCCAAATGGCGGTCAAGCTTTGTTAAATGCTATTACATGTAATGATACAACAAAACAATTTACAATAGCAGCTAATCAAACAACTGGACCTAACTCTCCAAGTGCTGTTGCTAGTGATGTAACTGGTGCAGCTTGTGGTACAGCTTATCAGTGTGAATGTCCTACAGGATTTACTTTAGTATATCCTGATGCAAATGGCAATCATACACAAGCAAGTGGTAATTGTACTCCAACTATACCTCCAGCTATTGCTCCAATATGTAGAAGAGTTATATGTGAATGCCCTCCTCCAACAAGTCCTTTTGGAACTGTTACTGAATCAGGAGTTTGTGATGACCCTCTTTTATTAGGAGATCCTTCTTATATTAACCCAACACCTAAACTATGTACGGTTGATACATTAACTACAACTGACCCAGCAACTTCTGATTCAAGTTTTTGGAGACATAACTACAGATGTGATGACTATGCAAACTTTTATGGAGATAGCTATCCTTGGGAAATAGAAGTAGTCAATCATACAGGGCAGTTAGTTACTACACTGCGCAGTATAGAATACCATCTAGAAAGCTATGTCTATAAAGGTGATATGCATCACGGATGTAATGATGATAAATGGCATGATCTTGATTATAACTTTGATGAGGTTATAATACATAACACAGAACAAGTATCTGGTAAGTTAGTATTATCACTTACACCAAAAGAACAACCTATACAGGCTTTAGCTTATCCAATAATAAACCCTACAGATATTAATATATTGTACTCTAAAGAAGAGCAGAAGTATAGATTTAATCAGTTCTGGGATATTACAAATGATAGAGGTGAGTTTAGTATAACACAACAAACTATATTTAATACACAACCTAATGGTTATGTAAGAGATCTCAATAGTGCTAATTTAAATTATGATAAATTAGAAACACAACGTAAAAAGTTCAGACATTATTACAACAAGATGTTATTAAGAAAGACCAAATCAGAAGGTAGAAAGATGATACTAAGACTTAATAACTTTAAATTCCAAAGCTCACAAAGATAATGCATAGTAATAAATATACAAAAGTGGAAAGAAGAGGATTACCAGGTGGACCTAATGAAACGTTTACCTATGTGACAGGTGTGTTTTCTACTGAAGGATATAAAAATGGTAGCCCAGACATTAACAATCCATTTAATATTATTGAGTCAAGTAATATTACTATGGAAGGTGTAGACTTTCCAGTTAGAGGATATGGTAATAATGGTATTGTACAAGATATGAAACCTGGAAAAAATTATAACTATGGTGATGCAGACTATGTTGTTGAAATGCCTATGGCACAAGATGGTACAGAAGTAGAAGAAAAATCTATTTGGGGTTTAGTTAAAGAAATGGCTGCAATACCAGGAGCTGATATATCTAACTTATTAGGTGTAATGGGGATACCTGCAAATCTTATAGCAGAAGCTACTGAATCATTTACAGGACGTGGTGATGGTGAGTTTAATTTTATGGACGCTATGCCAAGCTTTGCAACACCAGGATCAGATGAAGAGATATTTGCATTTACAAACCAAAATGGTACACCTGTAAAAAATGTAGCTGGATTACAAGATGCAGAAGGAAACCCATTAGTAGAAAATCCTGTAGGTGCATTTATTACTAACTTAGCAACTGACCCAAGTACTTACGTAGGAGCAGGTGTAGTTAAGAATGCAGTTAAAAACGTTACACAAAAAGGTATAAAAAGAGGTTTAAGAAAAACAATAGCAAAGAATATACCTAGAAAAGTAAAAACACCAATAGAAGGAACAGACATGATAATGACTACTAATTCTAAAATAGGGCAAGCATTTGATAAAACAGGTATTCCAAAACTTCTTGGATGGAAAAATGGTTTTAATTACGGACCTAATGAGGTTGGTAGATCTTTTGTTGCTTCTGCTCAGAATGCAGGTGATGATATTATTGACTTATCTAAATATACTGATGATGCAGGTGATTATTTTTCTTTTGACAATGCTTTTGTAGCAAATCCTATGAAAGCAGGTAGATCAATGAAAGCATTGGAAAATGCTATTCCAAAATATGGTGTTATAAAACAAAACCCTCTATCAGGATCATTAAGTGAAGATTCATTTACTATGATGCTTCAACGTTTAAAAGATACTAAAAAATTTAAAGATGTAACTAATTATGGTGAAAATATTTTTTTAAATAGATCAGGTAAAAATAGAATTGTAAAACCAGGACCTACAAATCAAATGTTAGTAAATAAAAATTTATTTGATGCATCTGAAGTAGCTGCACTAAATACAAAATATGCAAGAATATTTGATAAACTTAAAAACAAAGGTGTATTAAATGATCAGTTTCGTGGCTTTGGAACTAGAGAAATAAAAATACCTGGTTTAGCAGATCAAGTTTATCAGGTTGGTGTACCAAATATAGGAGTGCAAAAATTATATAAAGG
>Ga0209336_10000439_pt1 | contig 21342 bp, 31 predicted proteins | sample LinPmetageLP32_FD_184042 | JGI IMG/M metagenome (GOLD analysis project Ga0209336, IMG submission 184042) | Marine viral communities from the Pacific Ocean - LP-32 (SPAdes) (version 2) | ecosystem: Environmental > Aquatic > Marine > Oceanic | place: Pacific Ocean | collected 2009-08-23
TTTTTACAAAAAAGTGTTAAAATGTTTGCGAGTTAAATATATTATGCCGTTATTTGCAGAGCAATAACGCATTAAATAACACACTACTAGAATGACAAATTATTTAAATACACTAATTACAGAGAAAAACTTAAACGTAGATACTTTAATAGAAGTAGAGGGTAACGACTGGGGTACTAACTTTATACCTTTAGAGTGCGTGATAGAATTTATAGCAGCACAAAACAAAGCAACGCAAGACAAAGTAAAAGCTACGCTAGTTAAAATAGACTTTCATAACGGCGATATAATGCACTTTTTTAAATACATAGCTAAAGGAATGGCTATGTAATAAACAATACTATGTTAGTAAATAAATTAAGGCTCACTTGCAAAAGTGGGCTTTTTTATTATTATTGCTAAATGTTAAGTAATAAACTTTGTAAGGAGTTAAAACAAATAGCGGCTAACTTTATACCCGCCGAGCACCTAGACGACTTAACGCAAGTAGTTTTTGAGCAGCTTTTAAATATGGATAAAGAGAAACTCTACGGCTTATTAGATACTGGCGACATATACAGATACTTTAATAGAATGTGTAAGCTAAGCTACTATAGTAAAAACTCGCAATACTACTATACCTATAATAAGATTAACGAGCATATTACGTTTACAGAAGAGAGTAAAAAACAAACTACTAATAACTTATATATTAATACAGACGAGGGCAGTACTAACGCCGACGTTATAAATAGTATACTTAATGAGCTTTACTGGTACGATAGAGAACTATTTAAGTTATATGTTTTAGGAGATGAGGACGTAAAAAAGTATACGTATACCTCACTAGCTAAAAAGACTAATATAAGTAGGATAAGTATATACTATACTATTAAGGCGGTTAAAAAGTACGTGGCAAATAGATTAAAAGAGTTAAATAATGATATATAAAGACTTAGCCGAGCTAATAGACTACGATATACCAGTAATAGAGGTATATAACGAGGACGGCGACTTAGAGTACGTACTAGACTTAGATACTTTAGAGTTTGACGATATAGACATAGTATATAAAAATAATTTAAAATGCTTTGGAATAATAAAACTAGTAAGAGATGAACAAACCGAAATTAATGATACAGAGTTATAACTACTTTAAGGCAGTAGCTAAGAGAGTTTTAGGCGGTTTTGAGAATGTAGATAACGCTACGTACTACGATAGAACTTTTATCTGTAGCCGTTGCCCTAAACTTAACGAGGCTAGAGAGTGCACCGAGTGCGGTTGCCCAGTAGAAACTAAGGCAGCTTGGAAAACTGAAAAATGCCCTTTAAATAAATGGTAAAATGAGAGATTTTAAATTAGTAGTAATTTATCCAAGCTAAACAAATGGTAGCAATAACAAAGGAACACTTAAAAAAAGCAAAGCAATTTTATAAACTTTGCGAAACTGGTAAAGCCCCTAGCCAAAAGGTTAAAGCTGACTTAATAGGCTTTTATAACGAATTGTACGGCACTACATATAAGAGCTCTACAAATTGTACCTCTTGCCTTAGCGTAGTATTTAAGGCTATACAAAAGTTAGCCCTAAGCGATACTATTAAATAATTAACAAATACTCTTAAAACGTCTTAAAATGACTAAAATAGATAAACTACCGAGCTACTACGTAGGCAAGTATAAAAAGATTAAAGCGTACGACGTAATGAACGACTACGAGCTAACCTATAATGTAGCTACGGCTTGTAGTTATCTTTTGCGTAGTGGTAAAAAGCCAAAAAACCCCGCAGAGCAAGACATAGAGAAAGCTATAAAACATTTGCATTTTGAACTAGAGCGTATTAAGCTACAGACAGAGCAAGACAAAATAGACGAAATAAATAAAACCTACTTTAGTGGTAACGGAATTAGTACGTATTAACAAAATAAAGCCTAACGCTAGTAACCCTAGAGTTATTAAAACGCTTAAATTTAAAAAACTAGTAAAGAGTATTAAAGAGCTCCCTAGTATGCTTAAACTACGCCCTATAGTAGTAGACGAAAACTATATAATTTTAGGCGGCAATATGAGATATAAGGCTTGTATAGAGGCAGGGCTTAAAGAAATACCTATAATAGTAGCTAACGAATTAACAGAGGACGAAAAACAAGCTTTTGTAATTAAAGATAACCTAAGCTTTGGCGAGTGGGATTATGACTTGCTTAGTAACGAATGGGATAGCGTAGAGCTCGACGACTGGGGCTTAGACGTATGGCAAAACGAGGACGATATAAATAACGCAATAGAAACAGAAGAGCCTAAGCCTAATAGCGATAGGGTAGTTTGTAGTTTATGCGGTAAATAATAATACAAATGATACACAATAAAAAAGAGCCGTTACTAAAAGCTTTAGAGAAAACTCTAGGCGTAGTTACCTCAGCTTGCAAATCGGTAGGAATAGGTAGAGCTACTTTTTATAGGTGGCTTAAAGACGATAACGAATTTAAAGAGGCAGTAGACGAAATACAGAGCGTAGCTTTAGACTTTGCAGAAAGTAAACTATTTGAGCAAATTAAGGATAACAGTACGGCGGCTACTATATTCTACTTAAAGACTAAAGGCAAAAAGCGGGGCTACGTAGAGAGGCAAGAGCTAGAACATAGCGGCGGCGATAAGCCCGTAAATATAAAGTTAGTAATAGATGACGATAGCGAGCCTAACGAGTAAGCAGGGCGAGGCTCTAAGATACCTAACAGATAAAACTACTACAGAGGTTTTATACGGAGGTGCTGCGGGCGGTGGTAAGTCTTATTTAGGCTGCTGCTTTATTATATGGACGTGCCTACAATACGACGGCGTAAGGTGCTTAATAGGGCGTAGTAAATTAGATACTTTAAAAAAGACTACTTTAAATACGTTTTTCGAGGTTTGTAGCCAATGGGGTATACTAGCTACTACTCACTATAAGTATAACGCTAGCTCTAACGTAATTACTTTTTTTAACGGCTCAGAGGTTATACTTAAAGACTTATTCGCTTACCCCTCAGATAGAAATTTCGATAGCTTAGGCTCGTTAGAAATAACGGCGGCTTTTATAGATGAATGTAGCCAGATAACAGAGAAAGCTAAACAGATAGTAGCGAGTAGGATAAGGTACAAGCTAGACGAGTATAACTTAACGCCTAAGATACTACTAACGTGTAACCCGTCTAAAGAGTGGGTATACTCTAGCTTTTACAAGCCTAGCAAAGAAAACAAGCTACCAGACTATCGTAAGTTTATACAGAGCCTAGTAACAGATAATAAGCACGTATCTAAGCACTATAGAGAGCAGCTTAATAAGCTAGACGATATAAGTAAGCAAAGGCTATTATTTGGTAACTGGGAGTATGACGATAGCGACGACAAGCTAATAAACTACGACGCTATTTTAACTATATTTGAAAACGATGAGCTAGCAGGCGGAGACGGATATATAACGGCGGATATAGCACGATACGGTAAAGACAAAACCGTACTAATATACTGGAGCGGTTTAAGAGCCGAGCAGTTTATAACAATGGCTACTAATAGCGTAACAGAGGCAGCTAGTAAAATTAAAGAATTGCAGCAAAAATATAGCATACCTTTAGCTAACATTTGCGTAGATGAGGACGGCGTAGGCGGTGGGGTAAAAGATATACTAAGGTGCAAAGGTTTTGTAAATAATAGCAAAGCTTTAAAAGGCGAGAACTACGTAAACTTAAAAACTCAATGCTATTATAAATTAGCGGACTATATTAACAAGCTTAGCATACATATAAATTGTAAAGACATTACTATAAAAAATATAATAACGCAAGAGCTAGAGCAGGTAAGGCGTAAGAATTACGACAAGGATACAAAGCTACAACTAATAAGCAAAGAAGAGGTAAAGACGGCTATAGGACGTAGCCCCGATTATAGCGATGCCTTAATGATGAGACTAGTATATGAGCTAAAAGGCGAGGGCAAATACTACATACACTAAAAGCGAAAGGGCATAGCCACACTACAAGCTACACCCTTTCTATAAAACAATGTAGAGCGAAAATACAAAACTTAATTTTTTATATATTAATAATATGGACTTAGTTATTAACGGCAAAGAGTATTACGTACCTAAAAAATGGAACGAGATTAACCTAAAGCGGTACATAAGCTTTATAACGACTTATAGCGACGAGGCTACAGACGCAGAGAAAGAGCTACACTTAATTAGCACGCTCTTAGGCGTTAGTACTGACATTATAGGCAAAGCTAAAAAAAGCGTTATAGACAAAGTAGTAGAAGAGCTTAAAGGTTTAGTAGAGCAGCCTGCTAACGAGAACTTAGTACTAGAGTTTGAAATAGACGGCATAGAGTACGGCTTTAACCCTAATTTAAGCGAGTTAAAATTAAAAGAGTTTGTAGACTTAGACAATAGGCTAGGTAACGGGTGGCAGGATATGGACAGAGTAATGGCTATTTTATACCGCCCAGTAGTTAAAAGGCATAAAGAAAAATACGAGATAGAAGAGTACGACTATAGAACGGCGGCAAAACGTGCCGACATATTTTTAGAAGAGCTAAGCGTAGATATAGTAAATGCTGCGGCTAGTTTTTTTTTGTCTATCGTGATGGACTATATAAAAATTACGGCTCTATATTCCAAAGCGGACAGAAAGACGAAGAGGGGAGCTTTCAGACGGATGAAGAAAGTTTTAACGAAAGGTACGGGTGGTACGGAGTAATTTATAATTTAGCTTGCGGCGATATTTTAAAATTTGATACCGTACTAAATTTAACTATAGACGAATGTTTAAATTTTGTAGCTTACCAAAAAGACTTAAGCTACTTACAAAATAAATAAAATGGCAGTATTTTACAACGGGTACGAGATTAAAAATGTAACGCTTAAAATGTTATACGAGGTATTTGAAGAGGCTTTTGCTTTAGAGCCTCAGCTAACTACTATTACGTTCGGCGATATATTCGAGGTAGACTTAGCTAAAAATAGTAAGTACCCTTTAATGCACGTAAGCACAGATACGGCTAGCTACGATACTGGTAGCCTTACTTATAGCTTTCAAGTTATAGTAATGGACTTAGTAAATAAAGACGAGAATAACGAGCACGACGTACTAAGCGATATGCTCGAAGTTATAGGCAATATTATAAGCCATATAAGAAACTCGGCACTAGTAAGCGAAGTAGACGACTTTAGAAATACAATAAGGTTACAAGATAGTATAAGCTGCGAGCCTTTTACGGAGCGATTCGATAACGAGGTTACGGGGTGGACGGCTAACATAAGTATAGAAGTAGAATTTAACGCCTCAGCGTGTGCAGGGCAAATATAAACATAAACTAAATTAAATTAAATGGCGACAACGGTAACGGCGGCTACGCTAACAGTAGCAGTAGCAGAAAGTATAACACTAAACGGCACTACGTACGATAGTACTACTAACGTAAGTATAGCAAGTATAGCTAACATAAGTAAGCGTATAATGACGGTAGCGGCAGGGGCTACCTCTAACGTAGCTACTTTTTTATCTACGGTAACAAATCAAGCTTTTGATACAGAAGATACTAAGTATATTAGACTAACTAACTTAGACGATACAAGCGAGGTTATAGTAACACTATCAGAGGCAGGAACGGCGGCAGGCTTAGAGCTTAAAGCAGGGGCTAGCTTACCTTTATTTAGTATTAACGCTAACGGGGCAGCTAGTAAAGCAGCTTTAACGTCAGCGGCAGCTATAGAAGAGATACACGTACACAACGCAAGCGGGGCAGCTATTGACTTAGAGTTATTCGTAGCAGGCGTATAATGAAAACGAAAAACGTAAAGAAAGTATTTGACTTATTCGGTAAAAAGACAGTCAAAACCGCAAGAGGTATACTTAACGCACAAGGCAAAAACGCAAGCGGCGACTTAAGCAGTAGTCTAGGGTACTATCTTAACGTAAAAAACGGCGTAGTAGAGTTACGCTTTTTAGGTGCACCTTATACCGATTTAGTAGATAAGGGAGTACGAGGCTCTAAGAGCTCAGCAAAAGCACCTAAAAGCCCGTATAGTTATACTACAAAGCAACCGCCTAGCGGCGTGATAGATAAATGGGTAGTACGTAAAGGGCTAAGCGGTGCTCGTAATAATAAAGGGCAATTTATTAAACGTAAAAGTTTAGTATTTTTAATAGCTAGAAGTATTAAGCTATACGGAGTAAAGCCTAGTAATTTCTTTAGCGACGCACTAAACGAGGGTATGCGTACACTACCTAAAAACGTAGCTAAAGCATACGTTAAAGACGCTGCGGCGTTTATACAAACAGTAACAAAAGAAATGTAAATAATGGCAATAGCTCAAATAAGAAATACAAAAGCGGCACAAGGTATTTACCCCGCTTATCAAGACTTAGTAGTAAGCGTTTCTACTATTACAATAAACCCTAACGGCACTACTTATATATACCCGCAAGGGTGGGTAACAGTACTTAACTTAAAAATGATATTAGAGGTATACGTAGACGACGTACTAGCTGCTACTTTAAAAAAGCCTCGTAACGAGTTTAGTAACGCCTTATTTAATATAGAGAGCGTTATACAAGACTATTTAAGTACTGACGTAAACCAGTATATAGCTACAGATTCTAACACTAGGAGCGAAATACATAAGACGCCTAGATATAGTAAGAATAACACTAGCTTAGTAAAGGTATTTTTAAAGGCGGGTATAGAGTATACTAACCCCGTAGATAGTAACTTTTTTAGCTTAGTCTCAGATACTCAAAACGCAGGCGGCGGTTTTATAAACGCCCCGTTTTTTGTATTCAATGGAACGCAGCAAAACAGAGACGGCGAGCTATTAGACATAAGTACATATATAGCGGCAGGGGCTAGTAGTCAAACTCTATCAGACTACCCGCAGGGCTCACTATCTACGGCAAGCCCACAAAGAATACGTAAAAGCGACTACGCTACTAGTGCGTTTTTTAATGGAAAATTTAAAAAATTTGATACTGACGCAGGCACAACGTCCGACTTACATAATATATTAGTTACTTTTGAAGACGCAGCGGGTAGTAGTGTATATAGTTTTACGCAAAATAATACTATAGCTTTAGGCGGCAGCGTAGGTACTGACGATATGACTACAGACGGCGGCTTATTATTTAGAGGCGTAGGGGTGCAAAATATGATAGACGCAGGGCTAGTAACTTTAGGCGATATTACTAACGCAGTAAAATACACTATAGCATACAGAGAAACGGGCAATACTACGGCATACGCTAGTATGGTATATGAGATACAAGACGAGGACTGTAAAGGTTTTGAAACTATCCGTTTAGCGTGGTTAAATAGTTTAGGGGCGTGGGATTATTATAATTTTACTAAAAAAAGTACAAGAGATACTAATAGCAGGCGTACAACTTTTACGCAAGACTACGGCTACGCTTTAAATAGCTCTTCTAACGCTTACGAGCAAGGTACTAACGAGGGCGGGCTACAAGCTTTTACTAATACGGTAACGCAAAGTATAGAGGCTAATACGGACTTTATAAGCGAAGAGATAGCGGCAGTACTTGAAAGCTTATTTACTAGCCCTAAAGTACAACTACAAAACGCAAGCGGAGACTGGGAGAACGTAATAGTAACAGAGAAAAGCTACACTAAGCAAACATCTACAAACGATAAGCTTATACAATACGTAATAGGAGTACAATACTCGCACAATAAAACGGTACAAAAACTATGATAAAATTATTTGCAGTACCTCAAGGCGAAACTATAGCCGAGCAGTTAGATATATTAGCAGACGAAAATATAAATATTAACTTTTCGGTAGATGATATAAAAGAGGCAGGGGCTAAAAACTCTAGCTACTCTAAAAACTTTAAGCTACCCGCTACTAAAAATAATAATAAATTTTTTGAGCACCTAAACGACGTTAATAGATATACGGTAAATTTTAACCCTAACTTAACTTTGTCGGCTTTTTTAGAGATAGACGGGGCTATAATAATAGACGGCTTTTTAGAGGTTTTAAGCGTAGATAAAAAGGGCGACGAGTACTACTATAATATAGTTATATATGACGCCTCAGCTAACTTATTCGAGCTATTAGGCGACGATACAGTAGCCGACTTAGATATAGAGGGTATAAAGCATAGTAAATATAGATTTAATTTTAACGTAGCAACGGGGCAGCCAGACAATAACGTAAACTACGATAATATGCTATTTAGTTGGGATTATGCTAACGGCATATATACCGATAATATGGCGGCAGCACCTCAGACAATAACTACGGGCGAGCGTACTACAGATATATTTTACCCGCTTGTATATAACGATATGCTAAGCGAAAACTTATTTAATTTTAGCTTGTCAGCTTATCACTCGCAAAACTACCCGCTAACTATAAGGCTAAAAAAATTATTAGATACTATATTTAGTCACGTAAACTATAACGTAAATAGCACTTTTTTTAATTCTGACGACTTTAAAGACATATACTTTTTACCGCCTATATTACAACAATATCTAGCAGACAGTAATTTAACAAATGTAACCGCTACGGGTATAAGTAACGTAGGTACAACTATAGGCAGTACTAACGCTACGGCGTATACGATTAAGTGCGATACTGAGGTACAAGACGTAGATAACGAGTATAACTTAACTACGGGCGTATTTACCGCAGCTACAGACTATAACTTATACGTAAATTTTAAGGGCGTTATAAAGCAAATTAGCAGCGTAGGAGCACAAAACCAAATTAGCCTAGTAGCTACTATTTCGGGCGACTTAATAATACCTAACGGCACGTATATAATAGCAACGCAATATTTAGCAAGTTTTGCCAATTTACCGAAATTTATAGGTATGAACTTTGCAGGGCATATAAGTTTAAGTGCGGGAGCTACGGCTACTTTTAAACTTAGAGCAGAGGGCAATAACCAAAACTTGCAAATAGCAGAGCAAGCTGCAGACACTGGAGCACAAATTAATAGCCCTTTTGGTTTTTTAAATATTGCACGATATGACATACAAACGCCGAGCGATAGACTAGGTAACTTATGTAGAGATATTAAGCTAGTAGATATTGTTAAGGATTGTTTTAAAATGTTTAACTTAGTAACAGAGCCTACAGACGTAGCCCGTACCTTAGTTATAGAGCCTTATAGTACGTTTATAAACTTAGGCGGCTCGTTAGACTGGAGCAGTAAAGTAGATTTAAAAGACGCAATAATAAAGCCTATAAAATCAGTAAAAGAGGTAAGCTTTAAATTTGCAGACGACGCAGACGACTATTTTTTAGAAAAATACAACCAAGACAACGGCAGCAAATACGGCGAGTTAAAAGTACTAGTAAACTCAGACGCTAGTAGTAGCGTAAATATAGAGCTAGACGTATTCGCTGCGGCTTATACTGGTATAACTGAAAATTTAGAAGAGCTACCTATAGGCTCTATTTTACACGTAGGAACAGAGGACAACGATACTATTAAAAACTTTGCTAATAAGCCTAGACTATTTTATAGAAATAGCGTAGCTAGTGCTCTACCGTCTACTATGAGTTTATTTGATGCTGAGCTAATAGTATGGAACGGAGCAAACGAAATAATAACCCAAGAAACTTTTAGTAGTGGTAGCGTATACAATGCTAACCCGTTTACTGAAAACGTAAATACTAATACGCTAGCTTTTAATATAATAAATGACTATACTACAGAGCTAGGAACGCCCATAAATACTCTATATAATAGGTTTTATTTTGATTATATAAACGAAAGATTTAATAATAAAGATAGCTTTTTATATACTGTAAAAATTAATTTGACGGCTAGAGATATTAAAGAGTTTAGCTTTGGTAGTAAAATTATAATTAAAGGGCAGCAGTATAGAGTAAATAAAATAGAGTACAACACTATGAATAGTAAGTTAAGTAAAGTAGAACTATTTAGGATATAATGGCTATAAAAAAAATACATAAAATAGACGCTAACGGCGAAGTTACTTTTATAGATACTACGCCAATAAGTAGAGAAAAAGGTACTGGTACAAATACTACGGCAGGAACGCAAGACGATTGCTTAGCTTATGGCTATAAATTTTTAAATAGCAAATGCTACGCTTTTAATAAGCTTAATAAAACTACCGAAATAAATAGAAATATAAAGGCTAATAATATTACTAAGGGCTTTAAAAATTCTTATTTAGGTAGCGGCAACGTAACAGAGGGTAGCAAAAATATAATTATAGGGCAAAGTAACCGAACGCTACAAGCTAACGAAAATATAATAATAGGTAAAAACTTATATACTAATGTAGACGGCGGTATAACATACGGCAGCTATAACGTAGCTAATAGGGCTAGGAATATTATATATACGTACGAGGGTACAACTACAAACGCAACGGCTACCGAGTTATTTAACAATACTATTAACCGTTTTTTTATAGACGAAAACTACGAGGCGGCATACTTTGTAAAAGCTAGTTTAGTATCTTTAAATGCAGTTAGTAATACGTGCGGACAACACGAACAGTACATACAATTTAAGTTTGTAGGCGGTACGCTTACTAGAACGGCAGCCGCTACTATTGTAGACGGACTAGGAGACGTAGCTATAGGCTTAGAATTAGACGCAGTAGCGGGTACGCCCGACTATATAAGGTTAAGAGTAACGGGTAGAGCATCAGAGACTTTTTACCACAATGTTAAATTAGATATTACAGAGGTTAGATATGGATAGAAAAAAATTAAGTATAGGTATAAAGGTAAGGGGCGATATGATAGCCGTAGCTTTTAGTGCGTTAAAAGAGGTACTACCTACGATAGCAAAATACGACAAAGTAAAAACAGAAAATAACGACGTAATTTTAGGCAAATGGCAAGCGAAGAAATAATAATAAAAGTAAAAACCGATACTAAAAACGCAGACAAAGGCTTAGACAATATTAAAAAAAGTGCTAAGGGTGCGGGAGACGAGGCTAAAGTGGCGGCGGGGCAGTTTTCAGTAATGGGCGTAAGTTTAAACGGAGTTAAAGCGGCTTTTGGTAAGGTTATACCTATGGCTAAATTAATGTTTACTAGTATAAAGGTAGGTTTAGCGGCTACGGGTATAGGGCTTTTTGTAGTTGCTATAGGTAGTTTAATGACTTTCTTTACTAAAACAAAGCGAGGGGCTGAGATGCTAGAGAAAGCTACCGCAGGGCTAGGAGCAGCTTTTGCCGTTATTACTGATAGGATGAGTGCACTAGGCGAGGGCTTAGTAAATGTATTTACAAACCCACAAGATGCAGTAAAAAATTTATGGGAGACTATTAAGACAAATTTAATTAATAGAGTTGAGGGTATGATGATGCAATTTAAGGCGTTAGGTACTGTAATACAAGGAGCTCTAGATTTAGATTTTGACGAGATTAAAAAAGGAATGGGCGACTTTGGAGACGCTACGCTACAAGTTGCTACGGGTATGGACGAAATACAACGCAAAGATTTTGCAGAGAGTATTAAGGATATAGCTACAGAAATAAAAGAAGAGACAAAAGCGGCGATAGAGTTAAAAGGAGCTTTACAAGCTATTAAAGACGAAGAGCGAGCTTTTTCTATAGAGAAAGCTAAAACTAGGCAAGAGATACAAAAAGCAAGGCTAGAGGCAATAGACGAAAACAAAACTTTAGACGAAAGAATAGAGGCACTACAGAGGGCGGCAGACTTAGAAATAGCTACTACAGAAAACGCTATTGCTATGCAGGATAGAAAGCTAAAAGCTAAACAAGCAGAGGTAGACTTAGGCGAAAGTTTAGCCGAAGATTTTGACGAGTTAGCACAGTTAGAGGTAGAGCTAATAGACTTACAAACTCAATCTTTTCAAACTAGAAAGCGTATAGCTACAGAGTTAGAAACTTTAACTAACGAGCAAATAGCTCTAGATAAACAAGCGGCTAAAGACAAAATAGACGCAGATAACGAGGCTTCTAAGAATAAAATAGCTAAAGATAAAGCAGAGTTAAAAAACTCAGAGGCAGTAGCTAAGGCTAAAAAAGCTTTGGCTATAGGTAGTTTATCTACTATACAAGACGTTTTTGGTAAAGAGAGTAAAGCGGGTAAGGCGGCAGCAATAGCACAAGCTAGTATAAATACCTATCAAGCGGCTTCTAAGGCGTTAGCTACGTTTGGCGTGCCTGCGGGTATACCTTTCGCAGCGTTAGCAGTTATAGCAGGTTTAAAACAAGTACAAAACATTACAAACACGCAAGAGCCGCAATTTGCTAGGGGTGGTATGGTTGGCGGCTTTGGTACTGGTACAAGCGATAGTGTAAGTGCTAAACTAAGCAAAGGCGAGACAGTAATAAACGCTAAAAGTTCTAGAATGTTTAAGCCTATGCTTTCGGCTATGAACGAGGCAGGCGGCGGCGTAGGTTTTGCTGACGGCGGTACTTTAGATACTAGTAGCAACGGGCAGACGTTCGGAGCTATTAAAGCGTTTGTAGTAACTGACGACGTAACAAACTCACAAAATAGCCTAGATAAAATAAGACAAAAAGCAACAATTTAAAAATAAAAGATATGCCTTGTAATAAATGCGAAAATAATAAATATAAGTACGGTAAGAATGGTAAGTGTAAGTACGATACTTTAGAAGAGTGCGAACAAGCTAATAAAACTTACGATATAGTAGAGCTTGTAGTAGATGACGAAAACGAGGCTTTAGCTATAGACGCTATTAGCTTAGTTAGTAACCCCGCTATAGAAACAGACTTTGTATACTTTAATAAAGATACTAACTTAACGCTAGCAGCTATAGACGAAGAGAAACGCCTACTAGTTAGCCCTGCGTTAATACCTTATAAACAGATATACAGATACGACGCTAAAAAAGATAAAGACTACTACGTATACTTTACCGCCGATACAGTAAGAAAAGCGGCAGAGGCTTATATAAAGCATCAGAATACAAATAACGCAACGGTGCAACATGAGGACAAAGTAACGGGCGTACATACTGTAGAGAGTTGGATAGTAGAGGACAGTAAAAACGATAAGAGTAACCTATACGGCTACGAGCTACCCGTTGGCACGTGGTTTGTAACTATGCGAGTTTTAAATGACGAAGTATGGAAAAGAATAAAAGAGGGCGAGTTAAAGGGGCTAAGTATAGAGGGCTACTTTGTCGATAAAATGCAAACGTTAGCAAAAGAAGAGGACAAAGACAAAAAGAAATACGCCGAGCCAGTAGGCGAAGTAAACGGCTTACCTCTATATACTGACGAGGCAGACGCTAAGGCTGCGGCTAAAGAGTTAGGCTGCGACGGAACGCACGAGCACGTAATAGACGGCGATACTTATTTTATGCCTTGCTCTAATCACGAAATAGTAGAGAGCTTGTTAGAGCTTATAGAGGACTTAGACGCTAACGAGGTATGTACTAAGCTCGCAAGTTATAACGACTACCCTAAAGGTGCTAGCGAGAACGCAGAGAGGGCTATAGTAGAGAACGAAGAGCGAGGCAATAAGTGCGCAACGCAGACGGGTAAGGTAAGAGCTCAGCAATTAGCAGCACGCCGTAATATTTCTAGCAAAACTGTAACAAGAGTTTATAGCTATTTAAAAAGGGCTAAAACTTACAATACTGGCAACTGGAACGACTGCGGCACTATATCGTATAACTTATGGGGCGGCGAGGTTATGCTACGATGGGCGGAGCGTATTTTAAAAGCCAAAAACGAAACAAAATAAACTTTTGTATATATTACTATAGAAATAAAAAGTAACTCGTTTAAAACGTATTAAAAATGGATTTAAAAGAAAGAATTAAAGTAGCTCTAGGATTAAATGACGAGAGCGAAGTAACTAAAGAGGTAAACCTTATGTACGAGGACAAACTAGCAGACGGTACTATTATAGTATCAGAGGCGGACGAACTAGCGGCGGGCGTACTTTTAAATATCTTATCAGAGGACGGCGTACAGACGCCACTACCAGAGGGCAACTACTCGTTAGAGAGCGGCGTAACTTTTAGCGTAGACGCTGAGGGTATCGTAACAGAAGTAAACGAGGCAGAAGAGAGCGAAGAGGTAGAAGAGTCAGTAGAAGAGGTAGAGATGAGTAACGAAGAGGCTATCTTATTAGAAGTTGGCACAGTAGTAAAAGAATTATTAGAAGAGGTTAGAAACGATATAAGCAGACTAACGGCAGAGTTAGACGAGGTTAGAGGTTTAAACTTATCTAAAGACGAAAATATAGCGGAGCTATTAGACGAAAATACTAACTTATCGGCACAAGTAAAAGAGCTTAACGAAAGCCCTGCTACTGAGCCTTTAAAAGTATCTAAGTTTAACTCAGTTAAAAAAGAGGTAACGCCTACCGAATACAACAAAATGACGGCGAGACAAAAATATATGTATAATTTTAATAAAAATAACTAAAAAATGGCAATAGCAATTACTAACAGTACTTACGCAGGCGAACACGCAGGCTTGTACATTTCGGCGGCTTTAAAACAAGCTCGCACAATGGAGTTTTTAACAATCAGAGAAAACATTAACTACAAAGAAGTAGTAAACAAAGTAGCAGGGGCTAACTTAATTAAAGACAGAAGCTGTAATTTTGATGAGCAATCGGCTACATTAACTTTAACTGAGAGCGTTTTAGAGGTAAAACCTTTACAAGTAAATATTGACATTTGTAAAAAGACTATGCTATCTGACTGGAGCGGGCAGCAAGAGGGCGACTTTGTAGCTTACGCTACGTCTTACTTAGCGGCATCTATTGCAGACGCTACTGAATTAGCTATCTGGCAAGGAACGGCAGGAGGTAACGGCTCTTTTGCAGGTATTTCGGCTACGGGTATGGCTACTAGCTCAGCATCAGCAGCTTACTCAGCAACTAACATAATCGCTAACTTAGGGCAATTAGTTGCGGATATTCCTGCTAACGTATATATGGCAGACGATTTATATATCTTTATGAATAAGAAAACTTATCGTTTTTACATTAACGCTATTTCGGCTTTGTCGGCTTTCCCTTTCAACAATATGGGGCAGTACGAGCCAGTATTTGAGGGCGTAAAAATTGCGGTAGTTTCAGGTTTACAAGACAACGTAATGTACGCAGGGCAAAAATCTAACTTTTACTTTGGTACATCTTTAAGCTCAGACTTAACAGAGATTAGAGTACTAGATATGGCTAACCTAGATGGGAGCGATAATATTAGGCTAGTAGCAAAATATACGGCGGGCTGCCAAGTAGGAGTTGCTGCTGACTGGGTAAAACAATCATAAATTAATAACTGCTAAGAGGTAGGGGCTAAAGCCCTTACCATCTAAGCACCTAAAACTAAAAATAATATGGCTTGCGAATTAACAAAAGGGCGTAGCTTAGACTGTAAAACTAGTACGGGTGGTATTAAAGCGGTTTACTTTGCTCAATTATCAGATTTAGTACTAACAAACATAGAGGCGGGCGTAATTAGCGATATAGAATTTGCTAGTGGTGCGACTACGGCTTTATATAAATATATTTTGCCAAGAGGTACGGGCTCTTATACAGAGACTTTAACGGGTAGCTCAGAAAACGGAACTTATTTTTATGAGCCTACTGTAAATATTATGTTACACGCTATTACGTCGGCTGACCAAAATGAGATTAAATTACTAGCTCAAAATAGGCTTGTAGTATTTGTAGAGCTTAACGCTAGACTATCTACGGGCGGGCATAATACTATACTTTGCTTAGGTGGCGAGAATGGCTTAGAGCTTACAACTGGAACGGGTGCAAGTGGTGCGGCTTTTGGAGATATGAGCGGGTACAATCTTACCTTTGGAGGTATGGAGCGTTTTCCTTTATCTGTAGTAGCTGACTATACTAGTACGCCTTTCGATAACTCAGCGTTTAACGGTGGCTCAGCTATAACTATAGTAAATAGCTAATTAGTGAATAACTAAAACATATCTAATAAAAGAGGGCTTTTAGCCCTTTTTTTTTGGTATAATCGAAATAAAAGCGACTATTTTATATATTATAATATGATAAGGTTAAATAAAACTAGTACGGGTACACAAAGTAACACTATAAAACTTAGCCTTAATAGTAAAAGGCTTTACGATATCAGTATAACATCTTACTTTTTTATAAAGGTAGTTAATGATATGACTAAAGACGAGCAATTTGTATACCCTACAGTAGCTAGTACGACGTCTAGGTATGTTACTTTTACTTTTACAATGGTAGATAGTGGCGCTAGTGCCTCACAGTTTAGGTTTACGCACGAGGGTTATCATACTTATACAATGTATAACGTAAGGCTTAACGATTTAACTAGCGACGATACTTTAACAAGTGCCGATATATGCGAGCAGGGTAAACTATACTTTAACACTACGCTACAAGAAGAGGTAAGTTATACACAATATACGCCTAATAGTGCAAATAACGATAACATATTAAACAATAACACAGTATATTTAAAAATATAAAAAATGAGCTATAAAAATAATACACAACTTTTAAGAGAGCAACTAGGTAAAGAGGGAGCAGTAGATATATTTACTACCGCAGCACAAACAGAGAGCTTTTACGCTATACAATTTCTTAACGAAAGCGTTATAACTAATTGCACTATTACGGGAGCAAGTAACGACGCAGGCTTAGACGGTAAAACAATGCCCGCAGGTACTGTAATTTTTGCACCGTTTACGGCGATAACTTTAACTAGTGGTTTAGCTATCGGATATAAAAACTAAAAGTATGTTTTTAGCACAAGCTTTTAAAATACAAAGTAGAGTAAGTACGGCGGCTATTAACTTATTAGATATAGCAGGATTACAGTTATGGCTAAAAAGAGATACGGGTATAACTCAATCGGCTGCGGGCGTTTCTGAGTGGACAGATTCAACTACTAACAATAACGACGCAAGCCAAAGTAGAGACGGCAATAAGCCCGCTTATACGTCGGGCGGTAAAATTACTTTCGACGGCGTTAATGATACTATGATTTTAGACAATCAAATAAATCTAGGAGCTTTTACCATTTGTATAGCTATGAATCCAGACGAAACGGGAACGCTAACAAATGACGCCCCACTAGGTAGAGCGGGTAACGACGTAATTAAACTATACAGAGCAGGTGACGACGAGCGTATAGCTATAAAAGCTAACGGGGTGCAATCAGAAATTAACCCTATGAGCCAAGCGTTTCCTACATCGCAATTTTTACTAACTTGCATACGTAACGCTGCGGGGCTTTTTACGGTACGTATTAACGGTACGCAAGTAGGGACAGTAGCTACTACTATTACAAATTTATTCGACGTAACGCAAATAGGTAGCGGCGACATTTCTAATACTCAATTTAGCGGTAACTTAAACGAGTTTGCTATATGGAACGTAGAGCTAACGGGCAGCGATTTAACTAACGCAGAAAGCGACATAATAAGCAGAAACGCAATTTAAAATGAAAAATAGACTACTAAATATACAACTTACTAACGAGGTACAACCTAAAGTAAGAGAGATTAACGGGCTAGAGTGGGTACAATACGGCGACGGAGAATATAGAAATAACTACCCGATGTACTTAGTAGACTTATACAATAATAGCGCAACACACGCCGCAGTAATTAACGCTACGGCTGCTATGATAGCGGGCGAGGACTTGCTACCAGAAGAGCACGACGATTTAAGCCAATTTGTAGAGCTAAAGAAATTTTTAGGAGCTATAAACGGCAAAGAAACGGCACACGATATATTTACTAAAGTAGCTTTTGATTTAAAACTACAAGGCTCTTTTGCTTTAAATGTTATTTATTCTAAAGATAGAAGTAAGATAGCAGAGGTACACCATATACCAGTAGAGCAGCTAAGAGTAGGAACGCCCGACGAAAACGGTATAGTAAGAGACTACTATATAAGCGCGGACTGGGCACAGTATCGTAAAAAAGAGTATATGCCTAGACGTGTAGCAGCTTTTAACGCTAACGATAGACGAGAGGGCTCGCAGATATTATATACGGGCTTATACTCGCCTGCTATGGAATTATATCACACGCCCGACTATGTAGCAGCTACTAACTGGGTACAAGTAGATAACCTTACCTCAGACTTTCACTTAAATAATATTTCAAATGGATTTAGCGGCAGCTATTTTATTAATTTTTCTAATGGTATACCTACACAAAATGAAAGGGAACAGATAGAGAGACAGATAACTCAAAAATTTACTGGTGCTAATAACGCTGGTAAATTTATTTTAAGTTTCAGCGACGACGCAAATAGCCGCCCCGAGATAGTACCTATACAAGTATCTAACGCAGATAAACAGTATACAGTACTAAACGAGCTATGTATACAAAATATAATGATAGGGCACAGAGTAACCTCGCCTATGCTTTTAGGAGTTAAGACAGAGGGGCAGCTAGGCGGACGTAACGAGCTTACGCAAGCTTATGAGCTCTATATGAATACAGTAGTAAAACCTTACCAAAACACTATTTTAAGGACGTTTAAGCGACTTTTAGCAGTAAATGGGGTAGTAGTGCCGTTTGGTGTAAAAGATACGCAGCCGTTAAATAGTTTATTCGGTGCGGATATATTAAAAGACGTACTAACGCAAGACGAGATAAGAGAAGAGGCAGGCTACGCACCTTTAGAAACTGGCGAGCAGTCAGTAACCGAAGAGGTAAAAATGAGCTCAGACAATATTTTAGACGACTTAATAGACTTATACGGCGAGGACGAAAATTTAGAAGAGTGGGAGCTAATAGACGAAGAGGACGCTACAGACGAACACGAAGATTTCGACTTTCAATATAACATAGAAAAGCTAGAGCTTGCTAGTACTGGTAGAGCAATACCTAACGCTAAAAGCGAGCAAGACGGCGTAAGTACTCAAACGCATAAAACTAAATATAGAGTTAGATACGTATACACTACAGAGAAAACCTTTAACAACGTAAACAAAGGGCTACCTAGTAGAGAGTTTTGTAACAAAATGGTAAACGCTAAGAAAATTTATCGTAAAGAGGACATTATACGAATGGGCTCGCAGGCAGTAAATAAAGGGTGGGGCTTACGTGGAGCAGATACGTACTCTATATGGAAGTTTAAAGGCGGCGGCGACTGTAGACATAAATGGTTTAGACGTATTTATATACAAGCAGGCGACAAAGCTACAAGAGACGATAGAGTAATAACAACTACTAAAGCACGTAGCAGAGGTTTTAAGCCACAAGTAAACGAGCAAGAGGTAAGCGTAGCACCTAAAAATATGGACAATAGAGGTTTTGTAACTAAAAAAATGAGCTAAAATGGCGGTACTATTTATATCAGAAGAGACAATAAAAAATAGCACAACGATAAACGGTAACGTAGACGTAGAGCTATTACTACCATATATAAAAGTGTCGCAAGACATACACGTACAACAATTACTAGGTACTAATTTATACGAAAAGATAGAGGCAGATATAACGGGCGGAACTTTAACGGGTAACTATAAAATTTTAGTAGATGAGTACATACAACCCGTACTAGTGCACTATAGTCTATACGAGTGTATGCCTTTTTTATCTTATAAAATAATGAATAAAGATATAGTACGTAAAATATCAGAGACTAGTACGCCCGCAAGTTTAGAGGATATTAAATATATGCGTAATATCATAGTTAATACGGCACAGTTTTACGCTGAGCGTTTAGTAGAATATCTTAAAAATAATACAAGTTTATTTATAGAGTATAGCAATAATACGGGAGCAGATATGAGCCCTACAAGCGAGGCATACTTTAACGGTATGAACTTAAACACAATACAGAAAAGTACTAGAATTACTTTAAACGACTTTTTAACGCCTGATATAAGCAGAGGTTGCTAATATGTATAAGCCAAAAAAAGAAAACATAACAAAGCTAAAAAGCTATTTAGAAAAGCAAAAAGATGAAAAGCCTAATAAAAGAGAACGCAGACGTATTAAGTCTAAATAGTATAACGGCAGCTATAAGCTTTTCGGCGGTTGAGGAAATACTACAAATAGTACTTTTAGTAGTGTCTATTTTATATACTGTAGATAGGTATATATACTATAGAAGTAAAAGAAAAAATAAAAACTAAATTAGTTTTTTTATTATATCCTAGAAAAATATAGTTTTTTTTATTTACAAAAAAGCGTTAATAACCTTACCTAGTAATTTTAGCCTATTGCATTAACTCAAACTTTTGTTATACTGATATGCTAGCACTAGTAAAATAGCTTAGAACTCTTTAAAATAGGCTTAAAAACGATTTAGACAAAAACAAGTAAAACTATAAAAACTTTATAAAAGCGTCAAAAAATGAGGTACTTTAATTACGAGGAATTTGCTAGCCCCGATTACTTAAATAGCGGTTTGCCGACTACAGACGGCGGTAAAATGAATTTAGATTTTTTACATAAATTAGACGAGGCGAGAGCTATAAGCGGGGTACCTTATAAAATTACAAGCGGTTACAGAACGCCCGAACATAACGCAAAAGTAGGCGGCAGAGTAGGCAGCTCGCACCTTAAAGGCGTAGCCGTAGATATTAGCTGCAGGACGAGCGGCGAAAGGGTAAAGATTTTAAAAGGGCTATTTACCGTAGGCTTAGGGCGTAGGGTAGGTATAGCCTCTAATTTTATACACGTAGACGCAGACTACGATAAACCTAGTGCTATATGGCTTTACCAATAGGCAGTATTATTAAAGAGTTATTTAACGGCGGAGTTACGACGTTAGTAGATGAGGTAGTAACTAGTAAAGAAGAGAAACTAGTACTAAAAAATAAATTAAAAGAGTTAGAAACTCAATATACTAAAGTAGTAGAGGATAATATTACTCAGAGGTGGCAGGCAGACGCTAACAGTAGTATGTTAGCAAAAAATATACGCCCTGCTAGTTTAATATTTCTTTTATTTATATTTGTAGTTATTAGCTTTTGCGACGGCAACTTAGGCGAGTTCACACTAGCAGACGGATATAAAGAAATTTATAGCAGTTTGTTATTAGTAGCGTTTTCGGCTTACTTTGGTAGTAGAGGGCTAGAGAAAATAACCAAAATTAAACAAGATGGCAAACAATAGGTATAGATTAAAACCCAAAGAGGAGGCTCTAATACTTAACTATCGTAAGTACTCTAAAAATAACGTACTAGTTATAGGAGATATACACGAGCCGTTTACTTTAGACGGTTATTTAGAGTTTTGCCTAGAGCAGTATCATAAGCACGAATGTAACGAAGTAGTATTTATAGGCGATATAATAGACAATTTATACGCAAGTTACCACGAAACGCCGACTTGTGCTATGGGTGGCGACAATGAGCTAGAGCTAGCTATAAAAAAATTAGCTAAATGGTAC
>Ga0209336_10000440_pt1 | contig 21331 bp, 17 predicted proteins | sample LinPmetageLP32_FD_184042 | JGI IMG/M metagenome (GOLD analysis project Ga0209336, IMG submission 184042) | Marine viral communities from the Pacific Ocean - LP-32 (SPAdes) (version 2) | ecosystem: Environmental > Aquatic > Marine > Oceanic | place: Pacific Ocean | collected 2009-08-23
TCATTCTTGGACGGTAAAACGCAATACACGCACTCTGAGATTATAGCTGTTCTAGCAACTGATGAGTGGACAAGTGACGAACCTCTTTAAAATCTATGCAATACGAAACGGCTCAAAGCCTATACACTCAGCTTGAAGGACAGCGTTGGTCGTTCTTAGATCGCGCTAGAACGTCTGCTGAGTTGACGATACCTTACGTACTTCCACCCGAAGGACACGGTCCTCACACGAAGTACTATACGCCTTATCAAGGCATTGGTGCGCGTGGTGTGAACAATTTAGCGTCTAAGTTATTACTCGCTTTACTACCGCCTAACGCGCCTTTCTTTCGTTTGGTCATCGACCGATACGAGCTTGAAAAAGCAAAGGCAGAAATGGGCGAGGAGCAAGGCGAACAGTTACGCACCGATCTTGAAAAAGCTTTAAGCGACGTTGAACAAGCAGTAAGTCAAGAGGTCGAAGTCGAAGCGTTTCGAGTCGGTGTGTTTGAAGCGCTGAAGAATTTGTTGGTTAGTGGTAACACGCTTTTATACATGCCTGACGAAGGTGGTATGCGTGTGTTCCGTCCAGACAGATACGTCGTTAAACGCGATGCAATGGGCAATGTCACGCATATAGCCGTGAAGGAAACTGTTGCACCGTTCATGCTTCCCGAAGAAGTACGCGACGAAGTATATAAAGAATCGAAAGAAAACAACTGCGACTTATATACGAGTATTGTTCGCGAAGGTGACAAGTTCATCGTTCAACAGGACGTCAAAGGAATTGTCATTGACGTGTCGAAAGGATCGTATTCTATCGACAAGTCACCTTGGATACCTTTACGCTATACACGTATTGACGGCGAAGACTACGGACGTGGTTTCGTTGAAGAGTACATAGGCGATCTTAAATCGCTTGAAGCGTTGACTAAAGCAATCGTTGAAGGAAGTGCTGCCGCTGCCAAGGTACTGTTTATGATCAATCCCAATGGTACGACAAGAGCGCGTACGTTGGCTGAAGCGCCCAATGGTGCGATTGTACAAGGTAGTGACGGCGATGTATCCGTTTTACAACTTAATAAGTTTAATGATTTTCGTGTAGCTGAATCGGTAAGTGCTAAAATACAAGACCGTTTATCTCACGCTTTCCTTTTGAATAGTTCCGTGGTGCGTGATGCCGAGCGAGTTACCGCTGAAGAAATACGCATGTTGAGCCAAGAACTCGAAGCGGCATTGGGCGGTCTCTATTCAATACTTTCACAGGAGTTTCAACTTCCACTTGTATCGCGCTTAATGGAGCGTATGAGTAAGAAGGGACGACTTCCTAAACTTCCAAAGGACATCGTTAAACCTACGATAGTAACAGGCGTTGAAGCGCTTGGTCGTGGTAACGATCTTAATCGTCTTGATATGTTCCTTGCTGGAGCGTCACAAATCGTTGGTCCTGACTCTGTTATGCAATACGTCAATGTAAGTGATTACTTTAAACGACGTGCTACTGCGTTGGGAATTGAGACCGAAGGATTGATCAAGACGGAAGAAGAAATTCAACAACAGATGCAACAGGCTCAACAACAAGAAATGATGATGAAGCTTGGAGCGCCCGCTGTAGCGCCGACTATAAACGCTATAGCACAAGAACAACAGGGCGAACTGCCCGTTGAACAATAACACAACCAAACCAAGTGAGAGAATACAATCATGTCAGATTACCAAAAAGTAGAAATAAACGAAAAAGCACCTAGCGAGATTGAACCCGATCAACAGCAAGCAGAGACGACTGAAGAGCCTCAAGGAGAGCAAGAACGCCCAGAATGGTTACCAGAGAAATTTGAATCAGCAGAAGACCTCGCAAAAGCCTACGGACAACTTGAATCCAAAATGGGCAGCCCCGAAAAAGAGCAAGTCGAAGAAGAAGAAGTAACGGAGACTGAACCATCGACGGAATCAAACGAAGCACAAACTTTAATAACAGATGCGTCACAGGAGTTTTTTGATAATGACGGTAAACTTGCAGATGAAACATATGAAGCGTTGGCTAAAGTTGGTCTTAACCGCGAGTTGGTCGATAGCTTTGCACGTGGTCAAGCGGCTCTACAAGACAGCGAATCAACTACGATTAAAAGCGCGGCAAATGGTGAATACGATACTATGTCGGAATGGGCTGGCGAAATGCTGTCGGACGAAGAAATGAACACTTTTAACGACGTTGTAAACAATGGAACTGTTGAACACGCCAAGCTTGCTGTAAGCGGTTTGTACGCGCGTTATAAGAACGAGACAGGCGGTCAAGGACCGAAGCTTGTCACTGGTAATACAACAGGTACGTCGACAATGCCGTATCAATCGATGCAAGAAGTAAGTCGAGCAATGCAAGACCCACGATATAAAAGCGGCGATAAGGCGTATCACGCCGAGTTAGACCGTCGATTGGCGGTTTCCAATATCTGACATGTTTGAACTCTTAACACTCTTTTTAACGGGCGGTGGAAGCGCCGCTATGGGAAGCGTGTTGAAGGGCGTGTTTGGCGCGTTGGTAGACAGCCGTCAACATCGGTTTGAATTAGAAATGGCAAGGGAGGCACGTAATAATGAACAAGCAGTTAAGTTTCAAGAATCAATCAATAGCGGGGATGCTGGCGGTTTTGTCCGTGGCACTCGTCGTATGCTTGCTCTTATCGGGATGTCAACGCTCTCATTCGTCACGTGCATCACAGCAATTTACCCAACCGTTCCCCTTGTCTCCGTCACAAACATCACGGGAGAAGGACGGAACGAACTTTTATTCGGACTCATCAGTCTTCAAGCAAGCCAAGCCCCTTTGGTTGTTACAACAGGACATATCGCGCTCTTTCAAGCAACGGTAGTTCTGCCAATGATCGTGGGGTTTTACTTCACGCCTGGAGGACGAAGATAACACTTTTTTAGACGAAGCAAAAGACAGCCCCGTGCGCGGGACAACTGACCGATTAGCAACGACTAATAATACTAATACTAAAATTAACTCTATAAATAGGAGAACTTAAATTATGGCTAATGGAGATACATCTCCCTCACGCGTCGGTCAAGTTAATTCAGCGGGCAATGTAGATGCATTGTTTCTGAAGAAGTTTGCTGGCGAAATATTAACGACCTTTGAAGAAAATAACGTCTTCAAACCTTTACATACTATCCGTACTATCGAGAATGGTAAGAGCGCTCAATTTCCTGTAACAGGTATTGCTTCCGCTAACTACTATACTCCTGGACAGAACATTGCCGACGGTGGTAATTCTTACTTGAGCGACATCAAGAAGAACGAGAAAATCATCACTATTGATGACGTACTTCTTTCTTCGACATTCCTCAGTTCTATCGACGATGTAAAGAACCATTACGACATCCGTTCCGTCTACGCTTCTGAGCTAGGTAAAGCGCTTGCTAAACGTTTCGATGAAGCGATTGCTAAAGTGTTTATCGCCGCCGCTCGTGAAGCTACAGCTAACGTTACTGGTGGAAAGCTTGGTGGAGTACTTGACGTATCCGCTAACGCAATGGGAACACCTGGTGATGGGTCTGACGACGCTGACAATACTGATCCAACAGGAGCAGAACTTGTTGCCGCGTTGTTTACTGCCGCTCAAAAGCTCGATGAAAACGACGTTCCTTCCGATGGAAGATTCGCTGTTCTTCGTCCTCAAGAGTATTACAAGCTTATTACTGGTGGTAGCGGATCGCTCGTTATCTCGACTTCTGCGTCTAATCAAGACGTTGGTGGTTCTGGATCACTTGCTTCTGGTTCTATCGCTCAAGTTGCTGGTATCAGCATCTATAAGTCTACTCACCTTCCATCGACTGATTTATCTGCGGTCGCTACAGGCGACGGAGCAGCGTCTAACGATGTGTTCGGTGGTGGCGGATCTGGGTACAATGGTAACTTCACCAACTCGCTTGGTATCGTTGCTCACCCAGCGGCTGTAGGAACTGTTAAGCTTCTTGATCTTGCGACTGAGTCCGAGTATCAGATGGAGCGTCAAGGAACTCTTTTCATTGCGAAGTACGCTATGGGACACGGAATTCTCCGTCCCGAATGTGCTATCGAATTGCAGAAGTAGTCCTTTCTGTTTGGTTGTGTTGAGGGGAGTGAGGGTTTTAATTTTCGTTTTGACCTCGCTCCTCTCTCACAATCAGATTACCTTAAACTTTATTACTTATACATATGGCACTTACATCAAAGCTTGAAGCAGTAAATACAATGATTGGCGTAATAGGCGAAAGTCCTATCAATTCAATCAGTGGTAGCAGTTTACCCGTTTCCGTGGTAACCGCTTTAAACGTCCTTGATGAAGTCAGTATAGAAGTACAATCGGAAGGTTGGCATTATAATACTGAGCATATCTACCCACTTGTACGCAACACATCCAACAAATTTAGCCTTCCTTCTAACACGCTTAAAATCGATGTACCAATCGACAAGTATAACGACATAGACATTGTCCAGCGTGGCGGTACGTTGTACGACAGGAAGAACCATACCGACGTATTCAGTGCAGACTTAGACGTCTCTATTACTTTTGAACTTATCTTTGAAGAACTCCCACAACAATTTAGAAATTACATCACGATACGAGCAGCACGTAAGTTTGCTAATCGCTTTCTTGGGTCTCCTGAGATCGAGAGCTTTACGCTTCGTGACGAAATTAATGCGAAAGCTACAGCGATAGACAGCGACAGCGAGAACGCAGATCGAAACATATTTGATAACTACGACGTATTACGCGTTGTTGACAGATAGATATGCCATTACTCACTACTTCCGTACCGAACCTCGTTCAAGGTGTATCGCAACAACCCGACAATTTAAGACATCCTGGACAAGCTGAAAACCAAGTAAACGCTATTAGCTCCGTTGTAGACGGACTTACAAAGCGTCCTAATACTTCGCATACAAGCGTGATGGGTGTGAATGCTTTGTATCCGAAGGCTCATCTGTTTAACAGAGACGAATTTAATAAACATGTTTTTCTGTTTACTCGTATTATAAATACAGAACTCGAAGCTAAGAATTTAATTACGGGAGCGGATGTTCCTGTATCGATAAGTAGCGGCGCACAGACTTATTTAAATAGCGCAACAGCGCCTACTTCTCAACTACGAGCTTTAACGGTTGCTGATTTCACTTTTGTAGTAAGTACAGAAAAGACAGTAGCTGACGGTCCAACGCTTTCAACGCCTATTCCAAAAGAAGCTTTAGTGTTTGTAAAGCAAGGCGCTTTTAGTACTAAGTACAACGTCACAGTTAATAACTCCACTGCCTTACACACTTCTCCAGCTACTGCTCCTGGTGCTGATTCTGAAGTCATAGCTGAAGCGCTTAAAACGGCGTTAGGTACGGCGTTCCCAAGTAGCGCTGGTTATCTTACAGGTGTAACCGTTACCAACGGTGGTACAAACTATTCACTTGCCGCTTATAAAGCCGCTTACCCTTCCGATCCTGTGACTCAGTTAACTACAGATTACAAAGTAATAGTAGACATCACACAAGCCAATGGCGGGAATGGAGCAAAAGGGGAAGCCGTACTAAGTGGCGGGGCAATACAAAGTATAAACTTCACTCATGGTGGTAGTGGATACAGCAACGATACAGCGACGTATCCTATTACTTTTACTTTTTCTGAATATTTTGGGGTTCGGGGAGGTAGCTTTTTTAAAGCCAAAGCGGCTGGTATAATATCACGTACAGATGCTACGTTTTCGGTTAGTGGTTCTCAAGTAGCGGTTGGAGCGACGATAACAGCGGTGCGTAAGGGTAATCTTTTAAAGATAACTAACGCCCAAGGAACGGATTTTACGATACGCTCATCCGACGGTTTAAGTGATACAGGTCTAGGTGTTGTCTATAAAGAAGTAGATTTTATTACCGACCTACCTAAGAAGTGCTTTAACGGCTTTCGTGTCAAGATAAGAGGCGATGCGGAGCTTAGCCAAGACGATTACTACGTCGAGTTCCAAACGAAGGACAGCGAAGAGTTTGGTGAAGGAGCGTGGGTTGAGACCAATGGTTGGAGTACTGACTCAGTACCGACAGGACAATCAACAGGTATCCCGTTAGACTTCAATAAGACGACCATGCCAATTACGATTATTCCTAACTTTACAGGCAATAATATAACAAGCTACACCGCAGAATTAACAGGCGAGACAAGCGTTAGTAGTTCATGGGCGCTTAGACAGGCTGGCGATAAGTTGACAAACCCCGCGCCTTCTTTTGTCGGTAAACAAATAAAAGACATCTTCTTCTACAAGAACAGGTTAGGACTTCTGACCGACTCAAGCGTCGTCTTTAGCGAGGCTGATGAATATTTTAACTTCTGGCGTACAACAACTCAATCGCTTCTTGACTCCGCTCCTATCGACGTTGGGATCAGTCATACGAAGGTTGCGTTGTTAACTCACGCTATACCGTTTCAAGAGAAGCTAATGTTGTTCAGTGCTAATACACAGTTCGTGTTACGAGGTAGTGATTTATTAACGCCTAAAACAGTTAATATCTCACCCGTTACTGAATATGAGATGGAGGCTAACACACGTCCTTTCGCGCTTTCTAACTTTCTTTACTTCGCGTATCCGCGTGGTTCATTTACAGGTGGTAACTTTACTGGTCTATATGAATACTACGTTGATAAAGATTCGGAGACTTACGACGCTGTTGATTTAACCGCTCAAGTCCCCGCTTACATGCCGAGTATATCGCCTGACATTATTGGAAGCGCGAGTGAAAATACAATTATAGCTGCTTCAGCGGTAAATCCTAAACATTTATATGTTTATCGTTTCTTCTGGCAAGGTAAGGACAAAATACAGTCGGCATGGCAACGCTTCGATTTCGATAATAACGTGACGGGCATGTGTTGTATTGAATCGACGGTTTATCTAATTACGTACGACGGAACAAATCGTTGCTTAGAGACGTTAGAACTTGCTCCAGGACAGGCAGAGTCTGGTAAGACATATCCGATACTTCTCGACCGCAAGGTCAAGTCTTCAACGCTTACTAAGTCGTACAGTTCAACAACGAAGTTAACGACGGTCACAACCGTTCCTTACGATCCAGTTAAAGCCGTTGTGTACACGATTGACGGCGCTCGTTTCCCGATTACACGCGTTTCAAACTCTTCTTTCACGGTTAATGGTGACCTTTCAAGTACGACGTTTTTCGTGGGTCTTGAATACGATATGGAATATGAGTTCTCCGCACAGACACTTAAACAACCGACAGAAAAAGGCGGACGTAGTACAAGTAACTTTACGAAACAAATGATGAGGAACGGCTCAATCGAGTATTCTGACACAGGTCACTTTACGGTTGAGGTCACGCCTAAATATCGTGATTCTTATTCCTATCCTTTTAATCCTTCGTCTTTAGGCGCGGACTCAGTTGTCGGTTTATTAGTACTCGACAGTGGTAGCTTTCGCTTTCCTGTTCATACGCAACATGACGACGTTACAATTAAGGTAAAGTCTTCATCCGCATTACCCGCTCATTTATTATCAGCAGAGTTTGAAAGTTTTATACATGCCCGATCAAAACGATACAGTTGACGAAACATACGTGTATGAAGACTGTTCTATACACACAGCCGTAGGCGAGTTTGACTGGTTACCTTTATACGAAGATATGCGCACCCAAGACATGTTAGAAATCATAGGATTAGGACAGCATCCACGTATCGCGCTTCAAGACAGTTATAAAATATCCGAAGAAGCTTGGACGATACATATGCCTGACTTGCGTGTTGTTGGAAGCTTTGGCGTGTCTCAAGCGATCAGGCAACCTAGCGTCGGTGTTATATGGTTACTGGGAACGCATCGTATGCACCTTATTAAAAAGACTTTTATTAAACATTCTAAACAATGGATAGAACGACTTATGGGCGATTATAACGTACTTACAAATTATGTATCAGAATCAAACGATCTTTCAGTCCGTTGGTTAACGTGGTTAGGGGCGACCTTTAGCGATGTTGACATCGACGGTTATAAACAATTTCATATTTACAAAAATAACAATTCTTAATTATGTGTTCAATAGCATTAGCGGGTTTAGCTTTAGGCGCGGGTTCAGCGGGAGCTTCATTTATAGGTCAACGCCAACAGGCGAAGCAACAAATGGCTTATCAAAGACAAGCGTCTATTGCCGAGCAGAAGCGGGCGCAACAGGAACAGTTGTCTATCCGTATGCGTCAAGGTCAAGAGAACGAGGCGACTGCACGTGAGATCAATGAGATGTCTAAGAAGGCGCGTGAAGCCGTGTCTACCGCAAAGGTAAGCGCTGGTGAATCGGGTGTTTCTGGTGTGTCTGTGGATGCGTTATTACAAGATTACGAAAATCAATCACTTGCTTATAATATGGGAATAACTCGTCAACAAGAAATGAAAGACGTACAAGCTGGTCTCGCTATGACGGACGCTGGCTTTAGAACGGTGAACAATCAGATTGGAATTAATCGACCTGTCAGCAGACCGAGCTTCCTTGAAGGCGCTTTAAGCGTCGCCAGTAGCGGATTAAGTGGATATCGTACAGGACTTGAAATCAAGAAATTATAATGGCTACCAATAAAAGAGTACAAGTCGCTGACTTAGCGGACGCCCCAAAACTTCAAGCGACGATACAAAGCGGTGGTAACTATCGTGTAGCCGTTCAACAGGCGGGCGATAATAAGATGCTAGATTTAGCCGCTGCTTTATCAAAAGTAAATCCAATGCTCAAAGATTACGCCATAGCTACAAAGATGCGTAAGGATGATTTAATGGAGCAAGGAGCGATAGAATTTGCAGAGAATCCCGCTGAGTTATCTAAACAGTTAAAACAATTTAGAAGCGCTAAAGATATAACCGAACGTAAAATTCGTAAGCTTGTCGAACAAGGAGCGCTCCCACCCGAAGCTAACCCAATACGCATGTTAGGGGCATTACAAGCAAAAGCTGAAGTCATGGTTAAACGTGATTACAGAGCGGAGCTTATGAACGCTGAAACGTTATTACAAACAGATGACCCCGAAGTAGATATATTAAGGATGCGTAGCGAGTTTTTAAAACGCGGTGAATTTGATTCTACTATCATCACTAAAAGCGCATTGAAACAAATGGAAGCTGTAGAGCAAGAATTTAGAGGTACAGTGCAAAGACGTTTAACTAACAAGGAAATCGAGGAAGGACAGCAAAATTGGGCAGCGCTAGGACGAGACCCGATAGAACACGTTATAAGCGGACAGATAGATATTAACGACGCATCCGTTAAGGATTGGTTAAACCATCCAGCGGGTATGTTCCAAGGCAGTAGAAAGTACGCATGGAATACTCTTATTAGGGAAGAACTACTAGAAGGACTTACCACACCTCTATCAGAAGACGGCGAAATAGGGATGACTAAATATACGCCTTCACAAGTTAAAAAGTTTTTAGGAGACTTACGGGAACTTAATTTAGGTAACGGCGCTAAGTTTGCCGATTACGACACGGGATTGGCTATCACTTCTTTTATGCGCGACGTAGACGCAATGTCAGCTACCGTTGAAAACGCTAATGCCGCCGTAATTAATAAAGCTACAGAAGGGTTAGTAGGAGAAGCTTCAAACGTTTTCTTCGCGAAACACCAGAGCGGTACACTTACCATCGACACGTATAACACTGAACTAAATAAGTTATTAGCTAACGTTCCTTCACATAAAAAAGATTCTGCTGTTGCGTCTTTAACCGCGCGGTTTAAAAGTATACAAAACCTTACCGAAGACGAAGACGACGTTAAACGACTGGTAGGTAGTGATATACAAACTTTAATTGAAGACGGAACAGACTTAAATAGTACGAAGGATAAAATAAAACAAGCTTACCTAAGTAATCAACTTACCCTTGAGCAGTACGACAAATACAACAGCAGATTAGAAGCTTCCAGAGATTTTGTTGAGGTTGTTAAAAGTAAGGAAACTTACAAGACATATAAAAACCAATACGAAGATATAATATTAGGCGTGACGATTGACGAGCGTTCGGGGTCAAAGGCAAGAAACGTTCAAGGTAGTATTTTTAAGAATCTTAAAAACAAAAGTGACACCTCTTTATTTGATGAAATTAAGGATGCAGAAAAAACAAACAAGTTAGGTAGTCTAGGTCTCCAGTTATTTATTAACAAACGTTATAATACTTTTAACAAGATGATGTTAGAAATGACCGAAAAACGTTATACGGAACTAGAACAAGAAAAAACTATAGCGCCCGAAAAAGCCGCTTCTACGCTACATGGCGAGATGGAAGAACTTACCAGTTCGTTATTTCAACGGTGGACTGAGGAAACTATTAAACAGGCAAATCTTAATTTTAATATTAACTTTAAACAAGCAAATCAATAAGCATGAGCGAAGAAAAGATAACTCCTTTAGGTCCGTTTTATAAACCACAAGGCGACGATGTAATGCGCCAAGAAGAGATAGAAAAAGGATTTGAAGAGTTTAAGGGACAGATGAAGTCGTACATCGAAGGCGAAGGCGCTAAGATGACGGAAAGACTGCGTACAGGAGAACAACCAAAACCTTTAACGAGACAGGAGCAGATAGAACAAACCCCAGAAGGAGAAATACCTAAACGTTTAAGTCCTAGTTCTCCTACACCTACAGATACATTAGCGCTTCCTACTACATTGCCTAAACATGGTGTGCGTTCGCTCTATACCGAAGAAGAAAGAATTTTAGAACGCGCTTCTTTAATAACTAAGTTACCTCCCGAAAGTCCTTTTACGCACACTATTGCACAACGTTTAGCTAAAGGTGATCCGTTTTCAGCACAATCTTTAGAAGACGCGCAAGAAGAAACAATGAAGTTAGCACGTGCTGGTCTTATCCCTAATCCTAATTACGAAGGGTGGTCAGGTAAGGTTGTACAAGCTTACGAATTTATCGCGCCTGTAGCGGTAGAGATGGGAATACCTCTCGCGGTGGGCATCGCTACTTCTCCTTTGTTACTCGCGCCCGAACCTCTTACGAAAGCTTTGTGGATAGGCATACAAGGCGCTACTGGTACAACTTCTAGTTTACTTGCGCAAAGCATGAGAATTGGTTACGGACAGCAACAAGAAACATCTTTTACCGAAGCTTTTGCGGCTGGAGGTTTCTCACTTATACCAGGAGTTAAAACAGGTAAAGACCTTTCAAAAGCCGCTACAATTTTTACACGCTCGATGGAAGGTGCTGTTATGGCTGGCGGTGAAAATTTAACGCATCAAGGTTTAGATATTCTATATGGAAATAAAGATACAGTTAATCTAGGAGAAACAGCGGCGGCGGCTGGTGTGGGTTCAGTAATAGGTGCGGGTCTTGGACGCTTAGAAAATGCTTTAGTAAAATATAGTGCAAAAGATAAAGGTTCTGCGGTTCTTTTAAAAGCGCTAAAAGACGAATTGAAGTTAAATAAAAAGGCGCTTAAAGAAAAAGAGAAAGCGTCAGGAGGAGTAGAAGTTGGGCTTCGTCACCGTATAAATAAGATCGAAGAAAATATAAACGCACTACAAGCACCCGAAGAAACTCACGTAGCAAAAGCGATAGAGCAATTAGAAAAGGCTGAAGCTGAACAGTTAAAAGTTGTAGAAGACTTCGCTAAAGATTTTGAACAAAGTAGCGCCGCTACTGTTTTGCGTACTAGCGATCAAGCTACAGGAGACGCGCCTAAAGCGCCTGAAGTACCCGAAGATATACAACGTATTAAAAGTATTGCTAACAAGGCAAGAAATGCCGCTAAAGATTTAAGAAGGGCGCAGAGACAAGGAACACCCGATGAAGTTGAAACGACTTCAAAAGTGTTAGATGATTTAAAAATAGAATTAAACGGAGCTATCAACGATTCTAAATCTTTAGAAGGTATCAAAAAAGAAGACGCGGCTGATTTTGTTGATAAGGTTAATAACTTTGTAAATCAAAAACAAGGAAACAAAGACGCTCCCGCTGGAGGGTTTTCAGAAGACTTTCCTCAGTTTGGAGACGCGCCTAAAGCGCCAGAACCTACCGTCGAACAACCCGAAGTTGACGAAGGTAAAGGAAGAGAAGCTCTTGACAACTTTTTAGAAGGCGAAGGCGGACGTGATGTTGATCCAGAAACGGGACGAATAGACGATACAGATGACGAGATCAAAGCGCGTTTATTAACGTCTTCAGAAGAGAAACAACGTCTTGTTAATTCTATTCAAGATGCGATTAAAGATGACCTAAAAAATATAAAGGGTGGTCGTCGAGGAAAACTTGAATACATCGCAAAGGTACAGGATGAACTTAACCGTCGGTTAGGAAAAAGCGACGACATTGGAATGGTAATGAACGCAGCTCAACTTAGCGACAACTTAGAAGTTGCTGATAGTATTGAAAAGTTAGCTGTACACATGTCAGCCAATGGTGTGGTACTTGTAAAAAACTTAACCGATTTACAAAAGTCGTTAGAAGGTGCTGATATTAGCGACCCAGAAGTTCTTAACGACAGTACAGCGGCTATCTTTAAAATCATACCACAAATGCTGGGATGGAAAAAAACAGGTACTGAAATAGCAAGGGCGTTACAATCGCGTAAGTATGTCAAAGACGAGTTAGAAGTAACGATGCAACGCGTTGAAGACGAGTTAGAAACAAACCTTGTAAGCGATTTAAAGGCGGCTAAAGACTTAACGCCCGAACAAATGGCAAAACAAGTTGAAACGTTTGGAGATATTGAAGGAGTTAAACGCCTTCTTAAAGCTATACAACAAGCTGAAGATATAGGAGAGATTAGGCAGATACTTGTAGAACAACAGCAAGCCTTTCAAAAAAGTACGAGCAGAGGAACAACTGTTAAACAAGACGCTGAAAGTACTTCAGCATACGTAAAGGTTAGAGACGTTGCGGTCGATTTTCAATATTCTAGCATGTTAAGCGCGCCTACTACGCCGATGAAAGCGTTGATAGGAAATGCTGTAATGTCTCCATACCATAGTCTTATGGGTAAGATAGGGGCTAAGTATATGTCTTTAGCTCCGTGGGCAAGAAACGGTTTATCGAAGCAAGAGTACGAGAAAGCGTATGCATTTTGGAAGGCGACTGGTTCTTCCTATGGCGACTTTACTGACATATCAATGCAAGAAGCTAGACGTGCTTTTAAAAACGGCATTGATGATTTAACCACGCATTTTGAGCGTGTGGGAGGATCAGCTTTATCAATGGAAAGAACAGGTCTTGAAGGCGCTCTTGGACAGTCGGTAGAAAACTTAGGTCAATTTATAGATGTACCAGGAAAAGCTATGGCAGCTATTGACGCTCGAACACGTATGCGAGTTGCCCATTCCATGACAAAATCAAAAGCCAAGGTCGAGTGGATGGAAGCTGGTTATGAAGGAAGAGAAAGAACCGACACCTTTGAAGAACATTATGATAATTTCTTAAAGAAAGTGTTTTCTGAAGACGGTACGAAGTTAATGAACGAGGACCAAGTAAGAAGACAAGCGGTACTTAACGCTCAAAAAGAAGGTGTTAAAGCTGAAGACTTATCTAACTACATAGATAGCTACGTTAAAAATAACTGGGATACTTCGACAAGTCAGTTTGTAGATTACGTTAAAAGGAACGCAAAAGAAATATCATTCACAGAAGAACTAGGCGAGTTCAACGATATAAACTTAGCCGAGAAAGCAACAAAAGGATTTGAAGATGTTTTAAAACTTTCTCCAATTGCTACGGTATTACTAAATCCTTTCATGCGTACAGGTCGTAATATTATACGAGAGACTTTAAGCCAAAGTTCTATGCTTGCTAGTATTCCAGGCGCTTCTAAAATTACAGATAAGATATGGGTTAAAACTATGCAAGACTTGAATAGTGGTGATCCTATTATAGCGGCACGAGCTAAAGGACGTCAGATCATAGGAGCGGGTTTCATTGCAACTATTTATGGTTTAGTGGAAAACGATGGAGACTTTACTTATGTAGGTAATCAAAATCAAAACTGGAAGAAAAAGGAAAACTTAAACGTAGCTACAGGATTAGGTGATTACGAATTACGCATACCTACTCCCCAAGGCGTTGTAGGCATCGACATGTCCTCCGTTGAACCTTTTGCTTCGGTTGCTAATATCGTAGCCGATTGCGTGACTCTTTCTAAAGGTACTCCCGACCAACAACAGTCAGCCGCTGAAGGTTTACATTTATTAGCCTTAGTCGTTTCCAATAATATAGGTAATAAATCTTATTTTAAAAACTTAGGAGATTCCATTAAATTAATAACGCTTCAAGGCGAAAGTGAGGAAGCAACTAACGCACAACGTTGGAGACTTGCAAAAGGTATGGCGAGTCGTGCTGTTCCGTCGATTATGAACGCAGCCGCTATGTCTACTGATTCAGTACGAAGAAGAGCAGACAATCTTTTACAAGTACTAGGAAAAAGAATAGGAGGTATAGCAAGAGAAGTAGCGCCTTATCGCGATGCTTTTGGCGATGCGATAGATTCACACCCTCATTTTAAAGGCATTAAGGGGCAGCCTTCAACGACGTCTCAAGCGCTTTCTAGGTTGATTCCTTTTCGTATAAATAAGCAAAGAATGAACCCTAACGATTATATTAAGACAGACGAAAATGGGTTACGTTCTATCGACGTTACAAAGGTTAATCTTAAAAACGCAGACGAAGTAAGAAACGCTGCGTGGGCTGTACTGACTGAATTAAACGGTGAATACCATTTTAATAACGGTACGACAAAACTTAACGGGATTGATCTCCAAGAGCTTATTCACAACGAAACACAAGAAAACGCCTTTGAACGTTGGCAACAAATCTACAGTAAAATAAAACTTGGTGGTCGCGATGTTAAACAAGCTGTGGTGTACGAAGCAAGACAGTCTTATTTTAAAAAACAAACGAACGTTCCCGAAGCTTTAAACACTAGTAATACAAAACTAAAAGACGAAAGGTTGGAAGAAATAAATAGTATTTTAACCGATTATAGAGACGAAGCTTACGAAAAGTTAAAGAAAGAGTTTCCTGTTTTAAAATATGAAGAAAGATTACAAGAAAACCGACAAGACCTTTACGAAGATGGAAAAACTTTAAAAGCTTTAACGGGAGACACTCCAGTTGAATTGTACCAAAGAACATCTCCTGACAAAGGTGGACAACCTAAATCTAAGCTTGAACAATTAATGATCCCCTTTAACAATTAATCAATAACACATAGAGAAATAATAAATCATGCCTAATACATACGTAGATTACACAGCAACGGCTTCGCAAACGGACTTCGCGTTTTCGTTTCCTTACCTCGAAGATGCACACGTCGTTGTCGAAATAAACGGAACGTCTTCAAGCGCATTTTCACTTGTCATTACACCGTCTACCAAAATCGTTCTTAACTCAGGAGCTACAGCGGGTCAGAAGGTACGAGTTAGACGCGACTCAAACGCGTCCATAGCGTTCGTTGATTTCGTCAATGGATCGGTACTAACCGAAAAGAACTTGGACGATAGTTACCTTCACAATCTTTATTTAAACGAAGAGATCGGCGAGATGAATGAACGATCCCTTCAAAAAGAAGTAGGGGGTACGAATTGGGATGCGCGTAATTTAAAACTGATTAATCTTGCCGACCCGACAATAGCCCAAGACGCTTCTACTAAAAATTACACAGACACAAACGACGCATTAAAAGTTGCCAAGGCTGGCGATTCAATGACTGGTAGTCTCGTGATGGGAACAAACAAGATTACAGGTCTAGGTAATCCTACAAACGCTCAAGACGCTTCGACTAAAACCTATACAGATACAAACGACGCTTTAAAAGTAAATAAGTCAGGCGACACGATGTCGGGTAGTTTAGCACTAGGCGCTAATAAGGTTACAGGTGTAGGCGATCCTACAAACTCTCAAGACGCCTCCACCAAAAATTACACGGACACAAACGACGCATTAAAAGTTACTAAGTCAGGTGATACGATGTCAGGTAACCTCGCATTAGGAGCTAATAAAGTTACAGGTGTAGGCGATCCTACAAACGTACAAGACGCAGCTACTAAGAACTACGTTGATACAACTGTTTCTAACACGGTAAGTGGTTCGTCTACTAACTCAGTTAAGACTACATTTACAGGCGCTGGAAGCGCAGCATTTACGTTTGGTGCGGGTATTAGTTTAGACGGTGATACGATGTATGAAGTTGCTATAGACGGTGTATTACAAGAACCTACCGTTGCGTATGCTATTGATGCTAATGCAAATACAATTACCTTTACATCGACGCCTCCAACGGGTTCAAACATTGTTGTAGTACAACGTGGTTATGCGATACCTGTGACGACTGGAACGGTTTCTACTGCGCAAATAAACAATGCCGCTATAACAACAACTAAACTTGTCGATGACGCTATAACGACGGCTAAAATAAACAATGCCGCTATAACGACGGCTAAAATAGACAATACCGCTATAACGACGGCTAAAATTGCTAATAACGCGGTAACAGATACGCAGTTAAATAGTGCTAAATTAAACGGTATAGCAGTGGGCGCTACTGCAAACGATACAGACGCTAATTTAAAGAACAGGGCTAATCACACAGGCAGTCAACTTGCTGCTACTATATCTGACTTTGATACGGAGGTTTCTAATAACGCAGATGTTGCAGCTAACACAGCAGCTAGAAGCGCCAGTTCTACGCCCTTTCCTAGTAACAATATATGGTATGGTCCTAATGGAATTACAGATATAGCGGATTCACGAAAATCAAATCTTATACTTACATCAGCATCAACAGGCGCTACATTACAAGGTGAATTTGATGACGCTGCGGGAGGAGGTGCAAATAGTAATATCATAATTGGAAAAACAGCGGGGAGAGCATTACAGTCATCAGGAACTGCATATATCCAAAATAACATTGCTATTGGAGATAGAGCTTTAGATGATATTTTTCATAATACTATTCCAGCAGATAATCAAGTAATTGGTACTATAGCTATCGGTGCTAATTCTATGTGTGGACTCACAGGAATTAATAGTATTGGTATAGGACATAATGCTGGGACGGTAAGTAATTCTGCTTTAAACCCACATGACAACAGTATTCAAATAGGTGCGGACTCAATTGCGACAGCAGATAATCAAGTAGTCTTAGGTAACTCTAGCACTACCTCTTTAAGGTGTAACACTCAAAGTATTTCTTCGCTGTCTGATGAAAGAACAAAAGAGAATGTTAAAGATAGTAATTTAGGTTTAGAGTTTATTAACGAACTTAAAACAAAAACGTTTAACAAGAAAAACCCCGCTGATTGGGATAAGGAGATTTTAGAAGAACGTTATAAAGATAAAGATAGCAAAGAGTACAGTAGACCGTCGGATAATCCAGTTACTTATACAGGTTTAATAGCACAAGAAGTTAAAGGTGTGTTAGATAAGTTAAACATAAGTGAATGGGATGGATGGGATGAAGAACCTAACGGAGTACAAAGACTAGGTTATGGCGCTCTCGTTCTACCTTTAATTAAAGCTGTTCAAGAATTATCTAAACAAGTAGAAGAATTAAAAAGTAAAATCTAATAACGGTTTTAATCTTTAACCACCACAATATATGGCAATAACACAGACACATTCTCGCATGGTATCAGATGTAGACGCTGGTTCTACCTACGCAACAACTTCGGCACTAGCAGCTAAAGCGGATACCTCTTCCCTTGGAACGGCAGCACCTTTAAACGTCGGTACATCGGCTTCAAACGTCGTACAACTCGACGGGAGCGCGAAGTTACCAGCGGTTGACGGTTCAGCTTTAACAGGTATTGGAGGAGGTACTAGAACGTTACTTAATACACAGACTATAACATCAAATGCCGCTACTGTTGATTTTAATAGTTTACTGACAGCGACTTACACGCGTTATGAGTTTGAAGCTGAACACGTTGTACCAACAACAGATGATACGGAGCTATATGTACTTGTTAAAACAGCGGGTGACGCGGTTCAAAGTTCCACTTATAACTGGACTTTTAATTGGCAAGGTGCGTCGGATGGAACGTTAATAAACACGTCAGGAGAAGCGGGTACTTACATACATGCTTGTGGTGGTACGAATTCACTACACGGTTTAGGATCGGGAGCAGATGAAGCGGGTGGAAGTTTTACAATAAAGATAAGTACCCCAAGTTCTTCTTCTCGTCATACGCTTATTATGATTGATTCAGTATGGGAAGGCGCGGGTAACGCGGTGTATCGCGGTTGGGGTGCGGGAGAATACGGAGCAACTACAGCCGTTACAGGATTACAAGTTAAATTTGCGGCTGGATCAGTTGCTTCTGGTATCTTCCGTTTATACGGCGTTAACGCTTCATAATACGATGCCAGAACAAATCTCCCACTTCCTTGACACAGCGTTGGCAATCGCTATCGGCGTGTTTGGTTGGATATTCAAGAAATTCTCAGACCGACTCGAAAAGGACGAGGAACGTTTAACTAGGATTGAAGTCGAACTAGCAGCCCAGCATGAACGAGATGTATCCGTTGAAAAACGAATGAGTGGATTAGAAAAGAAGCTTGAAGCGATCAACGATAAACTGGACCGTATGCTTGAAATGTTAATGAACCGACAACACAAATAATAATTATATACATATGAAAAAGAAAAGAGGACTATACGCAAATATGAACCGACGTCGTAAGCTCGGTATCAGTCGTCCTAAAAGCAAATCAACGGTATCTTCTAAAGCCTACGGTAATATGAAGAAAGGCTTTAGCGCTTAGACGCTGGAAATGTTAGTATTATGAAGAAACGAGAACAATTAGAAAACCTACAGGTACTCATCGCAGACACCTACACCCAAGCTATACAAGAGATGAAGGTCGGTGCTTCTGAGTACAATGCGGCGCTTTTAAACGGCGCTAGACAGCTACTTAAAGACAACGATGTTGTCAGCTTGAGCGAGCAAGGATCGCCTCTTGGTAAGCTTGCAGAAGTCCTACCGTTTAACGACGATGACTCCGACAAGGAAGCGATAAGACAAGCCAAGTGAGCCACGTACCACCCGAACTTCGGGACTTCCGTAACTTCTTATTCGTCGTTTGGAAACACTTGGGTCTTCCCGATCCAACGCCTCTCCAGTACGACATCGCTAACTTCATCCAAGGCGGTCCAAAGCGTTCCGTCATCATGGCGTTTCGAGGCGTCGGTAAATCGTGGATTTGTAGTGCATATGTAGTACATCAACTATTACTCGACCCCACAAAGAACATTCTTGTTGTGTCGGCGTCTAAGTCGCGATCCGACGACTTCTCAACGTTTACCTTGAAAATCATTAACGACATTCCCGTTTTACAAGGTCTTAAACCACGTGATGGTCAACGGTTCAGTAAGATAAGCTTTGACGTCGGTTTAGCGCCCGCTTCACACGCACCTTCGGTCAAGTCACTTGGTATCACGTCCCAGCTAACAGGGTCACGTGCGGACATAATCGTTGCCGATGACATTGAAGTACCAAACAACAGTGCTACCCAAGGGATGCGCGATAAGCTCGATGAACAAGTCAAGGAGTTTGAAGCAATTGTAAAGCCACTGGACAGTAGCCGTATCATCTTTCTCGGTACACCCCAATGTGAAGACAGTATCTATTCTAAGCTTCGTGAACGCGGTTATAACGCCCGTATATGGCAATCAGAGTATATACCTTTAGATCAAGTACAAACGGTTTATAACGACGCTGTATCGCCCTTTATCGTTGAAAACACTACTGAAGACAACATCGGTAAGACAACAGAACCATTACGCTTTACTGACATCGACCTTGAAGAACGACGGCTCGCCTACGGACGAAGCGGGTACGCGTTACAGTTCATGCTTAACCCGCGATTAAGCGACGCTGATCGTTATCCGTTAAAGATCAACGATTTAATCGTCACCGAACTCGACAACGACCTGGCGTACGAAAAGTATGTCTATGCCGCTGGTCCACAACAAGCAACCGAAGACCTTCCTAACGTCGGCTTTAACGGCGATAAGTATTTCCGTCCTTTGGACACCAACGGCGATCTAATCGAGTACACAGGTTCAGTACTGTCTATTGACCCAGCGGGTCGTGGTAAAGATGAAACCGCTTATAGCGTCGTTAAGATGCTTAATGGTCAATTGTTTGTTCACGCTTGTAACGGTATTAAAGGCGGGTACGGGGAAAACGTCTTGAATCAACTCGCTCGTATCGCAAAGCAATACAAGGTCAACGAAATCATTATCGAGTCGAACATGGGTGACGGGATGTTTACCGAACTCTTTAAGCCCGTTATAAACGCCGTTTATCCAGTAACGATCAACGAAGTAAGACACCATATACAAAAGGAAAAACGTATAGTAGACACGCTTGAACCCATACTTAATAGACACAAATTAATAGTCGATTCAAAGGTCATAAAAGACGATTATCAAAGCGCTCTTACGTACCCTATTGAGCAACAATCAAGGTACATGTTGATGTACCAACTAACGCGTTTAACACGCGATAAAGGCGCTCTTCTTCAAGACGACCGTTTAGATGCGCTTTGTATGGCTTGTGGATACTGGGTCGAACAAATGGCGGTAAACACAGACTTGAAGATGAACGATAGAAAAGCTGAACTACTAGATAAAGAATTAGAACGTTTTAAAAACGCAGCTTTCAAGATCAACAATAAAACTTCTCGTAGTACTACTTGGATGACTACCGTTTAACACGCGTTATAAACGCGACATACAGTGTAAACAATCTTAATGCGATTTTAACGTTACGTATGAATGACGATATAAATGTTTTGTTAATCGTTATTAAAGCTTACTCGTGATACAAGGTTCTTTTTAAAAATCAGTTGTAACATCTTGCGATTTACTACACGTTTGTTTTGCTTCTGAAATCGCGTTATATACGCGTTATAACGAAAGACACGCTTATCACGTCCTTTACAAGGATTATAACGTGATTTTCAATCCGTCAACCCTAAAATTTATGACTATTACCTAAACCTATGGATATCAACGAACAAACAGATGCGTTTTGTTATGAAGTAGGAAACGTGGTAGCGCGCTTTCGTAACGAGTTTGACCTTAATCACGCGACCATAGTCGGTGTTCTGGAGATGATAAAGATGGAACACTTACTCGAAGCAAACGCGATGGAGGTCGAGTTTGAAATGGATGAAGACTTCTGGGACGATGACGATCAAGACGAAGGCTATGAAGAGGCGTTTTAATATACACTGATCACTGCGTAGCGGGGGTTGGCGTTTAAAACGCGTCTAGAAATGCGTTAGGGATGCGTTAGAGATGCGCCTAAAAGTTTTGGTAAAAAAGTGTGAATGGTCTTA
>Ga0209336_10000441_pt1 | contig 21326 bp, 37 predicted proteins | sample LinPmetageLP32_FD_184042 | JGI IMG/M metagenome (GOLD analysis project Ga0209336, IMG submission 184042) | Marine viral communities from the Pacific Ocean - LP-32 (SPAdes) (version 2) | ecosystem: Environmental > Aquatic > Marine > Oceanic | place: Pacific Ocean | collected 2009-08-23
TGCTGAATTAATCATAGAAATTATAGTTCCTCTTTGTTCTTGTAACATATCTTCAAATCCATCTGCGTCTACTGTTGTTATATTGAAACTTACATTAGTTGATCCACCACCAAGTTGATGATTAGGCGTAACTGTTCCTGCTGTATTAGGTGTAAAGAGTTCTGGACCCTTTTCTCCAACTAAGAATGAACTGTTTGGTAATCTTGAACCACCAAACTGTGCAGGTGGTTGTTGACTTGCAATTGTAGCCACTTGAGCCATACCAGTTGCAATAACTATTCCTGCCATAACTGGACCGAATATACCACCTTGAGCCAATGCTTTTGTTGCACCAGTGTATGTGTTCATTATAGCCTCACCAATATTTATAGCTTGGTTCAATCTAAACATTTCCTTGCTATGTTTACTGGCTTCTGCTGTCATGGTTTTCAATCCATCTTTGACAGCAACAGCTTTATCTTTTTGAGTAATCTTTTCCATGTCGACTTCGTCAAACTTACCCTGCATAAAAAGATCTCTATTCTTTTTTAAGAAATTGTTTTGCTCATCAGCAATTCTTTTGGCTTCTGCAATTCTATTGTCAGCAGATTGTCTTTCCATTTCGTCAATTGTTGCTAAATGGTCAAATTGTAACTCTTCTTTTAATCTTGTTATCTCAGTTAGTTGTGCTAACTCACTGTCTAATAATTCTTTGCCAAGATCTTTTTTGGCTTGTTGTTTTGCCAATAACTCTGCCTCATGATCATCAAGTATCTTTAATTCTTTTTGTAGCTTTTCTTCTAAAAGTTTTTCTTCGGTTTTAAATCTATCCTGCAACTTAGAAATGTTAGCTGGCATTTCCATTCTTTTTCTAAACTCTTCCAGTTTTGCTTTTGCTTCCTCAAAGTTTAAATCCTCTGTACGCATACGCATATGGCGAGTAGCTTCATTATAATCGAATAATGATTCAGTAGTTTCATCAACTTCACCTCTAAAACTAGATAATGCGTCTTTAGCAAGAACAATACCTGCAACAACTGTACTTATTGCACCAAAGATTAAATTCTTTCTCATTACAACATTTAAGCCTGTTACAGCTAGTGTGGTTGCTTTAATAGAAAGGGCAATCCCTGTCATAACTTTTGCAAACTTAAAGGCTATGATACCTGCGAATATTGCTTTTAATATGTCTGCGTTTTGATATAAGAATTTAAATGCGTCAGCAGATGTTCTAACTGCTGTTGCTAATGCTGAACCAACTTGTTCTGCAAATATTTTTATTTGTTTTTCATTGTCAGCAAAGAATTTATCTAAATCTTTAAATTGGCTTTTTAACTCATTAAAGAAAGTGGCATTAACATCATTTTGGAATTGGAAGAATTTATCCCCTATCATAGATAGAGTACCCTCAAATGTTTGAGCTAGATCGTCCGTTGCTCCATCAAATCTACCACCTTTGCCAAATGCTTTTTCAAATGCTTCAACTGTTTCTTTGACTGTAACTTTTGCACCACTTTTAAATCCTAATAATGCTCCAATACCTCTTTCTCTAAAGAGATCTGCGGCACCCACACCACTACTGAATGCTCTTTGTATTTGCTCAGATGTACTGGCAAAATCTAATCCTGATACAGCGGCAACATTACCAGTAATTTTTAATATTCTGTTAAGATCTTCTGCGTCTTTTGCTACAACTGCTAATGATCCACTGCCCTTTGCAATTTCTTGTAATGAGAATGGTACTTTACTTGCAAACTTTGTTAAGTTTTGAAATGCAACATTACCCTCTTTAACACTACCAAATAAAAATTTAAAACGAACCTGTAAGTTCTCAACTTCTTTACCAGTTTGGATAAGTCCTCTTATTGCTATTCCTGCTCCAAGACCTGCTAGGGCATTTCTAACATTAAAGATTGATCCTTTTAAACCATCAAAACCTTTTTTAGAGGAAGCGATAGCCTGTTTGGTTTTATCCTGTGCTATAATATCAATTTTAACTTGTTTGGTCATAAAATCCTTTTATCTAAATCTATCTTCTTTTCTGTCTTTCTCGTCAATTGTGAGCCACATGACTAACAAATAACGATCACCACTATAAACTGGTGCTCCCCTATGTAGGTGAGTAAAACTTGGAAATATTAATCCATGTCCTGTTGGTAATGGGGGTACTGATCCTCTGTTGTGAAAGTCTGTTCCACCACCCTCGTAATATCCTGTATTCAATGGCACTACTATTGATATATCAGCAGAAGCGTCATGGTGCCATGATGTTTGTTGTATCGTTCTTGGGTTGTAATTAGCGAGTTGTATGCACCCACCATCAACTTGACGATTAAACAAGGTAAATAAAATTATGTTTATTTGTGTTCTTACTATCTCAAGCATTTCTTCATAGAAGTCAGGGGTTGCATTTTCTAAAACTATTTCAGGTATTCTTCTTAATTCATCTTCATTAGGATTAGGTTGAAATGGTATCTCAAATTGCATTTTCTTTAATTCACTTAAAACCATATCGCAAAATTCCTGTTTAAATAATGGTATCGTATAAACTTCTTTTACTGGCTCTTGAATTATATCCCACAATGGCGATCCAATAGGATCAGAGTTTCCGTCTGTATTGTCATACTCCTCAATCATTGGCAAGGTCTGTTCCATCTTTAACAAAGTGTCTTGCTGTATAGCCCAATTAGAAGCGTCTAATAATATTTCGTTTTTAAATCTATACATTATCGTCTTGATTTTTGTTTGGCTTTTGCCATATTTGCTTCATGCTCTGCTTGTTTTTGTTTATCAGTTAAATACACAATCCAAGTCATAAATTCTTCAACTGTGAACTTATGTACTTCGTGAATAGGTATTTTTAAATAATCAGCTAATTGTATTGACCAATTATAGTCATGGTCTTTTGCTATTTTTTTTTAATGTCTGCTTGTGTCGGTGTTTGCATTAACCAAGTCGCTACTTGTGATAAAAGATCTGGGTCAGTCTTTTTCATTAGAAATTGTTTATTCTCTAACGTAAAAAGATTATTCCCTTTTTCATCTAATGCTAAGTGTATTAAGACATATGCCAATCCTGTGATAGTGTCCTCTTCCATTCTTTTGAAGAGTTTACCTTTTTGTTCCATGTTCATTGGCTGTTTATATATAACAGCTTTCCATTCTGGAACTTCCATAGAGTTATTGGTATCTAATGAATCCCAATGTTCTCTCATGCTATCAATTATTGACATATGTCTTTTTTACTTCAATTTGTGTTAATTGTCAAATTATACTGTTGCTCTAGTAATTGCACCATTGATTTGCAGTGATATAGACATTCTAATAATATCGTCCATAGTTACTGACAATGAGTTGCCTGTTACAATAGCAGGTACTGAGTAGTAGTAATCTCCACTATCTGCACCCTCTGGGTATAATAATAAAGTAACTCCTGTTGCTTCTTGTAAAACTACTTGACCGTTAGCGTCAGTCTCGTCCCACATACATTCAACAGTTACTGAGCCACTCTTTCTGCTTACTTCAAATGTTTTGTTTGTATCAGATAATTGAGTTGATTCAATTACGTCTGCTGTCGTTTCTAGTGTGAATGCTGTCACCTCTGCTACTGTGTTTGAACCTATTTTGATAAGTCCTGCACTACCTGTATGAACTGCCATTATTCTTCTCCCTCTTCTATGTTAAATGATTTAGTTGTTGTTTTCTTTTTGGGTTTTGTAGATGGGCTTGACCAACCTTGTTGTGCCATTTCCTCTACTTGGTGATCCCAAACCTCAATATTTTCTCCGTCTTTATTTTGGAGTTTTATTCTTTTTGCCATATTTTCTCCCTGTTGGTTTTTTAGCCTCTGGGTTATTGTGCTTATGCACCCAACCATCTTCTAAAAATTTATTTGGATTATCTGTTAGTACAGTAGATCCATTTTTAATTAAGTAAACTTTTTCCATTTATACTCCTATGGTGTGCCACTTGTAAATTGATAATAACATCTAATGGTAATAGTTACACCCCCAAATGGAAACATAGTACCCTCATCTGTTTCTACTGATACCAATTGTGTATCTAGGGCATTACCACCTCTAGTCCTATCTGCGTCTAAAGCAGTCTCAACACCAGTTATCAATATGTTTCTTTGTGTATCTATATTTTCTGCACTTGCTGAATTGTTTTTAACAAACCCAACACACACATAATCAATAGTTCCACTTCTTGTTATTCCACTATTCCCTAATGATTCATCTGTCCTATTCTCACCTGAGGTTTGAACAAATAATGCAGGAAATTGTTGAATGCTTAGTTGGTCAACATCAAAAGGCTCTCTTGAGATCTTGCCTAATGTTGGGCTACTCATATTATCTAGTACAGTAACAATATTACTGGCTATATCTTCTCTCTCACTCATAGTAAACCAATTGACCTTTCAATTTCTTTAATGAACATCGCTGTTGCCCTTTGCTCAGTTTGCTTATCAACGCTAAAAAACTCTCTTTTTACTTTTGCTGTACCAACACCCTCTACGTCATGATAGTACGCTTTCCTGTTAGCGTCAGCACTTCTAAAACCTAATTGAGTTTTAAAATTACTTTTATAAGTAAAGTTCATAGAGTTCTGCATTTGTCCAGTATCAAATAAATCCACTGTTCCTCTATTTTCTTTTCTTCCTTGACCTGTGCCAACTGCATATGGTCTAAATTTTCTTCTTCTAAAGTCAAGCCCAGACAATGTTCTGGTTTTAATCTCTTTCATGATAAAGAAAGAAGCCTTACCAAGACCTTTTCTTACCATTCTTGGTAGTACGGATCTTAATTTACCACCAAAAGCCTTAACCTCAATATCGTTAATTTTAATTGTGGCTTTTATCATCTTACCAATCTTAAATTGTGTGTTGCTATTTTTTCTGCGTCAGCTATTGATCCATCACCATCTGCGTCATATTCCACACCATCACGAAGTATATCATTGAGTTCTTGCTCATACATACCTCTGTAAAACTCACCCATTTTTTGGAAACGATCTTCTGCTCCAGTAGGGTTAAATCTAGTTAATGCAGGGCATATTAAAAATCCTAAACATCTGTAAACTGTTGATCTTGTCCATTGTGCGTCAGTAAGTTTTGAAGTGTCCATTTCTATTTCACCTAAATTTGAAATATCTCTAGTTCTTGAAGATTGATAGACACTAAACCAACGATTTCTCACGTCTCTTTGAACATCTGCAATAGCTTGAGTAATAAAAGTATCTTGTTGTGCTGTGCTTAAACCCATTTCATCAATATCAGGTTGATATGTTAATAAATCTGCTCTTGTTGCGAATGCCATAATAAATTCCTTGTTAAATAAAAAGGGGGGCAAAAAGCCCCCCTAAATTGATCAATCCAAAAGATGTTATTGAATAGAAGAATCAGCTTCTATTTCAACACCGTATGAATCATGTAGTTCTCCAACGCCATAAACAGCAGTTGCAACAATCTCGTCTGCTCTTAGAGAAGCATCTCTTTGAGTTTCAATCTTGATATCTTGCATCATTGCTAGTCCTAATGCGTCTTTATGGAAAAGAGCACCTTTATAATCACCAGTTGAACCCGGATCATTACTTGATGAATCAGTCATATTAGCTGTTTCATAAACACTTACACCTGCAATTTGACCTACAAAGCCAGATCTCATAGCTTCATTTTGTAGATCGCCACCGTTAGGATTAGCAAATGTGTTTGTTAAGCCAGATTTCAAGTCAAATGCAACTTGAGGGTGAACTACGCATGAAAGATCTTCACCCGGTACACCTGCGGCTCTTAGTTTAGCAACTGCTTGAAAGATTAATGCCGCTGACATTACTGTCGTTGCACTTCCAACACCTACTGAAAAGCTACCAAATAATGCAGTCAAATCTTTGTCAATTTTTTTGGCAATCGCTTCACCAAATAATTTTCCTAGATCTCTTACAACGTCTGATTCAGACACATTTTTTGCAAAGTCAGTTAGTGTTGTCATAATTCCAACTTCTGAAACAGTTAAGTCTGCTTTTGAAGTTGAGATTGCTGTGTTGCTCAGATCAGTTGCTTCTGCAACAGCCGCGGCACTCACAGTTGGGTAGATTGGTACTTGTAACACTTTACCAGAATTCTTAGGCATTGTGTAATTTCTTACTAGACCTCTCATAATTGATTTCTCAGAAGCTACAAATAGAGCCTCTGCAACCAATGGGGAGATCAAATCGTCTAATGTTGACGTTGTTGATTCGCTTGACATAATATTTCTCCTTAATGTCTATTGTTAATAATTTTTGAATTTCTCCTTGCGGTATTCAGCATATCTTGCTTTATCCTCTGGATTATTCATATTCAATTCCGCCAAGTTAATTGGTTTAGGCGTATTACCACCGACATTGCCTACGCTCCCTGCACCAGTTGGACTGGCGTTTTTAAAGTGTGGGTTTTCGTCTATAAATTTTCCAACATATTCACTAATGGAAAGAAGATCACCTTTGTCGTTATACATAGCTGTTCCATTTTCACCTATTATTTCAGGTGTTCCATCTGCTCCTAGTTGTACTTTATTCTTTAATAGATTGGCTACTTGCTCTGGCTTGATTGCTTTATACTCACTAGCTGTTTTGATCAATGCGTCATCTATTCTTACCTTTTGTAACTCAGCTTTGTATTGAGAAATTTCTGTATCTTTTTTAGAAACAGTCTCTTTTAAAACCTTGTCAAATTCACCTCTTTGCTTCTGCATGTCTAATTCTTTAGCTTCTTTTTCTTCTAAAAGACTTCTCGCTTCATCTGGATCAATACCTGCGTATTTTTTCTCAAACTTAGCTTTTTCTTTGGCTAGTCTTTTATTGATAATGTTATCAAGTTCAGATTGCTTTATTGTTGGCTCATTTGTTTCTACTTGTTCCTGTATTTTTTCTTCTTGAGTTTCAGTATTCTCAGTACCCGTTTGTTGCTCGTCAGCCATAACTATCTCCTGTTTAAGTTATATTTGGTCTAGTTATACATCAATTACCAAATAAGGTCAAATATCCCAATCGGGATCAGTAGGTGACCAATGATGCCTACAATTATAACCACCACGACTTACTAGACCATTGGTGGTAGATTTACCCTGCCATACTCGGCTTGACCATGTTTGTTCGATCTGGGCTTTGGTAAAAACTCTATTAATATTATTACGACAAAACTGTCTTGTGTCAGTTATTGTGTTGCCTGTATATTGAAAGTGGGTCAATCCTGCTTCTTCTGCTTTCAACGCTGTTATCTGTGAATCAAATCCCATTATAGCGTCTTGGGCTATTTGTCTTGCTCTTGTACGCAATGAACGCCCTATGCCCTCACTTCCACTAATCTTTTCTTGTATTGACTTAACTACGTCCTCAAATGGCTTACCAGTCAATGCACTTGCATATACTTCATCTGCTACCATGGCACTTGCCTCAAGCCCAATGGTGTTTATTTGGTTATATGACAATAGCTTTAATTCTGCGATTGTTTGTGCGTTTCCTGCTGTAAGCGTTGCAAACTTAGGATCAATGGGTAACTCTTTGAAGTTATCCAATATCTGCTTTGCAATTTGGTCATAATCTTTAACTGATTCATAGACCCATGTACTGTAATTTTCTTTGACTAATTGAATTAATCTTGGTCTTAGTTGTATCGCTATATTCGTTGTAAGTTTGCTTGATCCAACCTCAGCTATTATTCTTCTCTCTAAATCTGCAATTGCAAACTCTAACTTAGCCAAATGATCTTTCTCTAAATTATCAACTAATAACTCTCTCTTATCACTTAGCTTTTGTATTAACGACATTTTAATCCTTTATGATCTTGTCTAAGTGTTTTACTCCCATTGAATCTATTTCCATTATACCTTTTTCATAGGTACAGGTGTATTGCACTTGATTTCCTGCTGTTCGTTCTGCAACTCTTTTGCCCTCTAAGCATACTGATAAACTAGGTTGATGATACCAACCATCTAATCTCTTGTTGTCGCCCTCAATGATATACATTGATAAAACAAATACCATTTCAATCATTAGTGAGTACCATTGTTTCTAAGTTTATCAACTAGAGTTTCAAGATCTATAATACGTTCTTCTAAGAATTGAACTTGCATATCTACCTTTTGTATTTGTGGCATATCTGCTTCAACATTCTCTTTTAATTTCTCTTGATTACTTGCCAAGAATTCAACCAACATAAATAACTCATTTATTTGTGGGCTTACCATGTCTCCTTTTGGTACTCCAACAATAAACTCATTAGCTGTTTCTAAATCACTTTGCATTAACTTTAGTTCTGTTTCAATGATGTTAAGTCTTTCAATGACACCAAATGCGAACCAAGCCCCAATAGCAACTGCACCAATGATAGTAAGCAAATTTCTCATTGGCATACTTATTGGAGTATCCTCTGAGATCTTCATTCCTCAGTTTCTTCTACTGCTTGTATTGTTTCGTTTGCTGTAAATTGTCCAACTGTTGACGCTGTGTCTATTTCAGTATGAATAGCTTTTATCTTTTGATCATCGTCCACAACTGCGTCAGCAATTTGCTTATCAATCTCTTTAATAAAAGTAGAACTTTCCACGCCACTTGCCCTAGCCATTTGCAAATACTGTAAATCACTCGCATAGTCACGCAGGTTAAATGAATCAGGGTAGTCCACGCTACCATCAAATACTTTGTCTTGCCATTTAGCATATAAACTCCAAATCTGTTCTTCTGCGTTCTCAAGTAAATCAGCCTTTTCACTTAATGCAGAGTTAAGGTTTTCAAATTCAGTTTGTAAAGCAATCCCACTTTGTACCTGTGTTTTAGTTTGCCTTATTCCTGACATATGTGTTGCTCGATCAATCATTTCTATTTTTTGCTCAATAGACTTCATAACTGAATCAAGGTTTTGTCCTGATGGCTGTAATAGATAAGGTTTTAATCCACTGTCCATATCATCAGGTATTTGTACGACACTTCCTGCACCTGCAGAAGCTTCAACTCCACTGGTTTTAACAAGGCTTGGGTGATTGGTAAGTCTTATCAACTGTTCCATTTCACTGACCTCATTATAAATAGCTTTTTGAATATCAGCTATATCAGTAAGATCTGACAAGCCAATGGCTCTTCTAGGTGTTCTTTTATTGTACAGTATTACAGCAGGGATCATTCCCAACTGGTTTACTTTCTTCTCTAGTGTACGAGGTTTTTTGTTGCCCTCTTGTTCTACTAAAATAATTTCTTGAGGTGTCCATATTCTATAAAGAGTATAATTTTTTTGCACATCTTCTCTCACCTTACAATAATCCAAAACAAAACGACCACTGGTACTACGAGTATAATTCCAATCAACTACATTCTCAGGTGTAATCATGGTTAAGTATGGGCGTATTTCCAATTGCATTTCATCTGCTCTTGTTTGCACTTGAGTTTCAGGTTTATCAACGAATATCCATACGTTACCATAAACACTCGCATATATTTGAGCAGACTTAATGAAAGCATTAAAACTTTGTCCGTCTAAATCAGCGTCTTTTAAAAATGATTGTAATAATGGCTCATTCTGCAACACGCCATATTCTCTTGTTGGGGGTACTCTAAACAAGAAACTTGAATAAATGTGAGTAATGTTTCTGCAATGGTTATCCAATGGTGTTACATTTAAGCGTTTATCGTACTCACTTGCTAACTCCAATGAATACTCTGATAAAAATCTACCACCTTTGTATTCTTCACCACCCATGTAAGATCTAATATAATAAGCCCAATTGCTTACTTGATCTCCATAGTAGTCATGTGTTTGTTCTATGTAGTCTTTTTGCCCCAATACATCATCTGTTGGGTACTTTCCTCTATAACTGATTGCCATTTGTTAACTCCACCTCATGGGTTCTGTATGTTTTTGTATTTTTCTAATTGGGAATAAGTAGTCAATCGCATAACCAACAGCATCGTTCATATGATCATAGCCATTTTCTTTGTCTGGTACACTCGTTCCCTCTTTGTATAAATGCCTTTCTAAGCCCAATATAGTTTTCTTACATTTAGGGGCTAGAAATAATAGTCTATCGTTGTTAGCGTTCTTCAACTTTGAATTAACTGCATTGATTCTATCTCTTACTTCTGGTGCTTTGTTTTTACACCTTACATCAAATCCTGCATTTTGTAAAATTGTGAGATCACTACGACCCCCTGCACTTGTTTTTCTCGCTCTACAACTAGGGTCAGGGTATATGTAGATCTTTCTTTTTCCGTATCTATTTTTAATCTCTTGTACCATTTCATCAGTATTACTTCCGTATATAACGATCTCATCAAAAAATCTTATATTGTCTCCGTCCATTTGAAAGCAACACGCTGTCATTGGATCTATATTAAAATCCATTCCAATATGTATTGCCAATTCTGCCTGTGGTGTCCATGCTTTGACATTACCTTTAACATCAAAGTTATAATAAATAGCCCCTGCATAAGTTTCAAATGAAGCCAAATACTCTTGTCTAAATGTTCTTTCATCAAGATCTAACCTTGCTTGGTCTATCTCATCTTGATCTACTTGCTCACCTTGTAATGTGGTATATTGAAAGCTACTCCAATCTTTATCGCCTTTTTGACCTTTGCTAAATAAATCATAAGCCCAATTACCATATCCCTTTGGTGTACCACAAAAAAAAGCATGACCTTTAGTGTCTGACAATGTTGCTCTCAATACTGCATACCAAGCACTGGGATCAATGTCAGCAAACTCATCAATAACCAAATAGTTAAGCCCTACACCACGAAGATTGTCTGCTCCTCTGTCTGCTCCCTTTAAAGATATTGATGATCCGTTTTTTAACATCATAGTTAAATAACTCTCATTGGTTTTCTTTATCCAACGAAGATCTTCCAACTTACTCTTTAATGCCTCCCATGCAATCATCTTAGCCTGTTTATATGTTGGGGCTACATACCAAATCTTTTGTTTTGGTCTACTTGCAAACTTAATCAACTGTCGCACTGCTAAATGGGTTTTACCAAATCGCCTACCAGTTACTAATACATTAAATCTACTCTGTGATTGTGCTACTGCTTTTTGAGGTGTTGTTAATGGCATCAATTTTTATTTTAATATTTACTCTTCTTCCTGCGTACTCGCTACTAAATATATATTCTTTTTCTTCATGAGGTTGTAACTCATTGATATTTTGATTTAACCATTTATTAAGTTGATCGTCTTTCACACCTTAAAACCTTTTTTCCATGCTTGTAATGACCAGTAAGCACTACTTAAATTTTTTTGTCCTTTGACCTTTTTTAAAACTCCACCCATTCTAGCGTCAAATGATGCTTTTCTAGCAGGTATGTGTTTCTTTATACTCATTTCTTTTGAGCCAAAGTTTACTTTTTTTACCTTACCAGTTTTTTGATCTTTGACAAATACTTTAAATTTACCCACATCACCACGCATTGGCTTATTCAATGTAACTTTTTTGCCTTGATACTCAGCCATTATGTTGAAGTTCCTTTATCTTTTACGCAACTAAATTCCATATCCATTAGTTTGTCACCTTGTAGATCTTCAAGGGCATGAATTAGTTCATGTGTTAGTTTCATTTTGTTTTCCCCAAGAAATACAGCACATTGTTCAATACTCGTAAATTTAACTTTTTGATAATGTGATTGTATTGGTTCACTTGTTTGCATGGTAGCAATAACCATAATAGCGTAGATAACAGTCATTAGTCTATAAATGGTAAAGGCATATGTTCTGTATCATCTTCATTGTGGTCACTTTGTCCTAAATATTGTTTTCCTAGCCATATGAGCATTGTTGGGTTTCCATCTTGAGCCTTTTGAAACTGCATACGTCTCAAACTACTTTTTCCTCGATCACGACCCTTTTTTATGTGTGTCGAATAATTATTGGCTAAAGTCTCTCTATGACAGCCTACAACACTAGCTATTTCCTCATTTGTGCAGAATATTGAGGATAATTTCTCAATCATTTCTGTATCTAATTGTTTAGTTGGTCTTCCGACCTTTTTCTTCTTTTCACCCATAGTTTTACCACCTCGTCAAGTGTGATTGTTTATTGATTATGTATTCTTAGCTTAGATATGAAATCATAGCCATTCTTTTCTACTATTTTAAATTCTCTATTCTTAAACTTGTCATGCAGACATTGTTGTTTAAATTGTATCCAGTTCCTATTTTTAAAGGCTGTGAAGCATTTTTTCTCTTTTAATGCCTTTGTGTACACTTCCCAAGCCTGAACACTCTTAAACCTACAATGGATCATCATGTGACAAATATAACACACCCCATGCTCTCCTATATGAGATCCAAATGGTTCGCTGTAATCTTCACTATGCCAATCTATTATGCCCTCATCTTGTGAGCAAATATCACATACTTTGGGATTATGTGGCTTTAATCCGTCTTTTTGTTGTTGTCTAAACCACTTTAAGGCTTTTGTTCTTTGTGTTGGGCTAAACCCATTATACCAATTCATAATCTGCTACCCAGACCCCTTTTCTCAACTCTTTGTGTATAGTAAACCCTAAAGAAGTATAGTATTTGGGGTGTAGTGTATAGACCTCAATAAACTTATACCCAAGTTTTTTTGCTGTTTCCAATCTACTTTCAACAGACAATTTGCCAAGACCTCTACCCCTGTAATTAGGCATGATAAAATCACCTTTGATCCTGCATTTCTTTTTACCTAAGTATAAAGCACAGCAACCAACAGTAATCTCATTGAGGGATAATGCAAACCACATTGTATTTTGTGTTGGTTTTATTGCCACTCGTTCTTTACTGGCACGACTAGCGAAATGTTTTATACTTTCAAATTGTGTTTCTTTAATTTCCATCTTTTAACTGTGGGTACCATGCTTTAGAATATTTATAATCTTTGATGTTTCTAAACTTAAATACACCATCTTGATATAGAAGATCTATTTCTTTGGGTGTTGCACCAAGTTCTTGAGCCAAATCTTTTTGACCCCAATTATGTTTATCAATTAATTCTTTTACCATTTCTGACATACGGACAGCAACATGACTACCTTTTGCTCTATTCATGCGAACAGTCAAGATCATGGCTTGGTCTCTTGGAACATCAAATAAAACACATGGCACTTTGCCCTCATATTTTTCAATGAGTTTTTTGCTTTCGCGACTAAGCATAGTTCTATGAAATCCATCAATAATGACTTTACTTGTTGACGCAATAACTGGCTGTACCCAACCGATAGCCAATATGTTTCTTTCAAGGCTTCTTAGTTCAGGCGAGAATACCACATTGGGGTTATAGTCATTGGCTTCTAGTTCGTTAGCGTCTATCCATTGGATATTGTCAATTGGTTCTGTCATGTTTGATCCTCAGTTTTTAATGGTAATAATTCTCGTTTATAAGCCCCAGTTACAAAATAAGTTAATATATGGTGTAATGGGTAGCCCTTTGAATCATTCCTATTAGCAACAACAGCCCTTTTGAATTTAATGTAGGCTTCATGTTTTTGCTTTGGATCAGTTATATAATCTTTTATGTATTGTAATACAGAGTTCATGTTTTTTCCGTACTGTTCTTTGACAAGATCTCTGTTGAATTCCTTGTAATAGCGTTCCTGCAAAATCATTTCAGGAAAAATATTTGTAATTTGTTGATATAGCGTTGGATCAAGTGTACGCCATTTATTAAATCTTTTTGCTCCCTCTTGGTGTATTGGGGTAGCTACTCTAAATTGATCACCATTCCACATTTGACGATCATATATAGGGCAATATTGAATATCTTTTTCATAAAAATAGCGAAATACATCATTTTCTTCCCAATCAAATATGACTTTACAAAATCTGACGCTATTTATTTTACTTTTGGTTTCGTTAATATAGTTCTCATTGAGTTTGTTCATACAAGACGCAAACCTAATTAATGATTCACTGGATCTTATTCCATTGATAAAAGCGATCTTGCCACTATAAAAACTGGCTGTGTAATCGTCCATTGTATCTTGTGAGAATACTCTCTTGTCGTCTTTTGGTGTAGTTATCGCATATTTAGGTGGATTTCTAATCCATTCTCTATTTTTATCCCATTGAACATACGTTTCTGTTCTGCCCAATACATACTTTTGACTATAAAGCGGAACTGCGAAATACTTCATGTCAACCCAATCCTCATGATAATACTTGTCCACAAAATCTATAACCACGTTGGGTATAAGTTCCTCATCACGAAACACCACATTGACTTTATCCACACCTCTACTGTTAGCAACTTCTTTGACTAGGTGTAATGTTGCTAGACTGTCTTTGCCACCACTAAATAATACAACTATGGTATCAAATGTGTCAAAAATGTGATTGATACGCTTTGTAGCCTCATCATACACATTGGTGTCAATATATGTTCTTACTTTTTTTCTATGTTTCTTCATTCAACGATTTTATATGGGCTTGTATTCTAGCTGATATTGTATCTATGTCAGGATATTTGACCTTTAAATTACTAATGAAATTGTACCAATCTTCTTGTTGTTTATCATTATCAAATATTATTACATATTGTATGATAGAGTTATTGTACTTTTCATCAGGATCTTGGCTGTACATATCATCTGAGAAATCAAAATCTTTCATATCCTCAGCTAACAATGGCTGAAACAGCTTTTTAAAATCTTCGTCAGCTTCAATTGAGTATGTTTCCTCTATGAGTTTTTCTGTATCCCATGGAGTTAATTCATTGAGCCTATTGTCAACCATACGCAATCTTTTGACTGCGTTATCATCTAAATTCTTCGCAATAAATACTGGCAATTCTTTAATTCCCAATGATTTGGCTGATTCAAGTCTAGTATGACCTGCTATTATCTCCATATTTTTATCAACTATAATTACAGAGCTAAATTTATTTTGATTAATAGAGTTCTTGACTTGTTCTATTGCGTGTTTGTTTGTTTGCCTTGGATTGTTTTTATATGGTTTAAGATCTCCTATTGGGAGTATTTTAATATCATATTCGTCAGTTGTTATTTCGTTGCTCATATGTTCTCATTTATCCATTTAGATAATTGTGGGTTTCTTGTAAGCAACTCAACTGTACCATTAGCGAAACTATTGACTGTTCTTTCTTCTTCTGCACCAGTCAATGATTTATCATAATAGATTGCATGAAACAATTCATGTATCACTAGGGAAACAGCACGATTGCCCCCTAGTTCTATTATTTCTTCGTCAACGTAGATCACCAGATCTCTTGCATGGAATGATCCTTGTTGCTCACCTATCTCTTGTGCTATCAATGTGTTTAGGTATTTAACCTCTATTTTAAAATAAGATAGATGAATCTCTTTAGGAAGTTTTGCTTTTGCCATTTGATTTGCTCTCTTTGTTCAATCTATCAGTTTTAGACTGTTTGGCAATCGCATTATTCTTCCAATATTGTTCTTGTAGGTCAGAAAGTTTTTGATATTGTCTATTTTTTGGCACTTTTCCGTAAATCTAAGTCGTGTTTTCTGCTTCCTCGCATGAATGAGTTTACTCTTCCCATACTCCAAGCGGCCATTGAAGTTTTTGGTCTTGATCCACTAGACAAATATGCACCTTGACCTCTTTTGTAAACTTTAACTAATTGACCATATGTATATTTTTTACTGCTTTTGGCTTTATTTTGTAGAGCCTTTTTTGTAGTCGCTGTAATAGCCATTATAATTTATCTCTTTCTGCGAGTAAGGATCTTGGAATTCTTTTACCTGCCTTATAAAGATCAGCTATTCTTTTGAGTAAACTTGCTCTTTTGGTTCTTTTTGAGCCTTTAAGACCAGATAAATATTTCTTTGGCAATCCTGATGATTTGTCTTTTGGTACTTTTCGTATTTTTTTCTTAGCCATTACTTCTTTTTTTTGTCTTTTTTCTTTTTTTTCATTGGTGGTCTACCTTTAGTAGAGCCATATGTTCCTTTACCTTTTGGCATAATAAACCTCGTTTTTTAATGAATTTTTTATCCCTGATTTGGGCATTGTATTCTTTATGCACCATATCCCCCATGATGTCAAATTATTTCTTTTAATTCTTTTAAAATGATTCTAAATGTTTTTCCTGCTTGATCTCTTTTCAGCTTGTGTATGTCTGTAATCTCTCTCATATTAAAATCCAATATGCAAACTTGCCACAATATATCAAAGTATTCATTTCCAATAAGTGTGTGAACTCGTTTGAGTTTTGACATGGCGTCTATCTGTCCTGCTGATAGATCGTATGTTCCAATTTGAGGGCTGTAATTCTGCATGAAAGAACTAGTGTTGGATTTCAATAAGGCTTTCTCTCCAATAATACGAAATCTGCCACACAACATATACTGTTCATAGTTGACCACTCTCTTAGCCAAGAGTAGATCCAAATTAGATTCACGAATATTTCTTAATAAAACTCTATTATTTCGTAAAGTTGGCTTTATGTCTTTTCTTTTTGATGTCGGCAAGTTCGCTATCAAAGTCCTTTCGTTTACCTGCCCCTACATCAGCCCAATATTGAGATCTTTCTGCTTTACTCATTCTACCTAAGAAATCATCAAGAAATTTTTGATCTGCTTTTGTTCTTCTTACACCTTTTTTAATATCTTTTACAGCAATTGCATAATTTGGATTAAGTTTCTTTACATCTATAAAATCACTAAAACTAAATTTACCTATAGTATTATTGTTATTTGTTATATTGTTGTTCTGTTGGTTAACCTGTTGGTTGTTTTTCTTTTGCATATGCTGATATTCTGAATATTTACAAATAGTTATAATGGTTATCTGTTTGGTTGTTTCCAGTGTTATCATATTTAGGTCTTTTAATCTAGTCAAAATAGATCTTACCTGCATTCGTGTTAGCTTAAAGCCTTTGCCAATATCCTTTTGTGTTATGGCTAATTGACCTCTGCTCAATGGAATTTGTCGTTTTCTATAAAATACTATCGTTGGTTTATAACTCGCTTTTACAATTAAATATGCGAATATAGAAGCCTCAAGAAGATTATCAAATGCTTCATGGCTATACAGATCTCTGTAAATAGAAACCCAACCAGTCATATAACCCCCCTAGATTTACTAGGGGAATTATTGTCAATCATAAAGATCATATATTAAATTTATGCTTTTTATCATCTAAGTAAACAAAATAAATGTTATTCATAAATCTTTCTACTTCTTTATGTCTTGTTGCCACAGTACCAACTTCATTAGCACCATTACATTCTTTAACTTCTCCGTACTCATCATACTTAGTTCTTGTATGACTAGCCCAGTGTGTCAACGCATTGAATACTGAATAGCCATTCAATACATTATCGTTATAAATGTTTTGGGAAAGTTTAGCCCTGTGCATTATGTCATGTATTCTAGTTTCTATAACATTGTTTTCAGTCCATGCTGTCCAACAAATGCTATTCCTAGCACACAACAGTCTTTCTAATTCGCCATGCGTAAATGTAAAAGACTTCATCTTATTCATATTCCATTGTGCGTCCTTTTGAGTAGCAATCAGCTTATCAACTTTGGGAAAGTCAATTACAAACTCTTTGTCAGCAAATCTAGAACAATGCTTCCGTTCTAATTTTACAATGGGTATTAAACTGGACATACCATTTAAGCATTGTAGCCTGTAAGTGTCCAAATTAAGCCTAAACATTGTTTTACCATTATAAGAATTGGTCATAACAATTTTAGATCCAGTAGTATCACCTATCTCATGTTCAACTTCCGTATCTTTTAGGATTATTTGTCGTTGTTGTATCAACCCACCATCATAAACTCTATCATGGATTGTAAACTCACCACCATAGCTGTCCATAAACTCTGTCAATGCAGGTTTTACTTTCTGCATAATGTCAGGAAAACTCATAACTGGGTAAGTACTGTTGACTATTGTCGCAACTTTATCGTCAACGACTATTTCTTTCCAACGATTATCATTTCCATCACTTGTCGTAACAGGGATAGACTTAACGTCATTGGTAAATGGGTGTATATCAAAAGATCTTTCCCATTCAGTAGAAGCAAATTTATTATCTTGTCTAAACTCGCTATTCGCATATTCTAAATTATTCATATAACCTCCATAATTTAGTTTTGGTACATAATTGTACCTCTTAGCCCCCTAGTTACTGGGGGCTACAAGGTCTAATTATTGAAGTGCATAGTGTGGTTAACGTCAGATTTTTCAACTAAACATTTACCATTCTCATCACTAACAATAAACCATTGTCTTAATGCTTCACCATTAGCGTCAAGCATTTCATCTTTTTGCTTTACTTGTCCAAAGTATTTTTTGTTACCCCAAGTCCATACTATATATTGTCCAACTTCAATATCCCAAGTATCTCTAGGTATTCCTTGCGTAACTTCTTCACACCATTTTTTGTAATCCCAAGTAATTAAACAAGCCTCAGGTTTTTCGTCAATTATAGTAACAGTCGCATATTCCATTTTATTTATCTCCATTTTGTTAAACATAATAGAATAATATATATGTGAGCATATATGTCAACAATAAAACAGAAATATTTTTATTTTTTTATCTTATTACAAATTGAGGTTGAGCATAGAAAACTAGCTTCATAGAAAGGATCTAGCCCATATTTTTCCCAAAAGGCTTCTTCTTTCATGCGATGTTGCTCTAAATGATGTTCCACACACAATGGTACAGTTTTTGAATCACATGGTTTAATTCCTAATCCCAAAAAGCCAATACGAATATGACAAGCCTGTACGTTCTCTGCACCACAAATTAAGCATGGTTGCGAAGCCACATATCTTAGGTGTTTCGTACTTCTAATAAATTTTGTTTTTTGCATTATTGGTGAGGACTGATTATGTTTAGTATGGAGGTCGTAAGTAGGGGAAATCAGCCCTCTGCACGATATAAACTCAATTAAAAAAAATTGTCAATTTATTATTTTTATATGTTGACATATACAAAGACATATATTATACCCAAGTAATGTTTATGAGAGGTTTTTATGGTTTATGATTTAATGAGAGAGATTGACATTCTTGAAAAAATTAAGAGTGGGGAAAAACAACTAGACAGAGAAATAACTCTGCGGAAACAAAAACTAAGAGAAATAGAAAAGGACGAACAAATAAATGAAGAGCAATATAATAACCTTTGAGAGAAAAAAGAAGATTGATCCCTGCACTATAAGAATAGATACAGAAGATCGAGATAGGATTAATTTTATTTGCAAAGAATATAATTTATCCACTAGAGAAGTTATAAGCAGATTATTAGATAACAGTGAGGGATTAAACAAATGAACTATTTAACACCATTGGGTTGGACACTTGTTGTGGCTATCATTACAATTGCAATTATTTTGACATTGGCAACTAGAGTATGAGTGAAGAGTGGGGGATAGCCAATGAAGATTATAAGCATAGTCATAGTACAGCCGATTTAATAATTACCAATCCTGCAAAATTTATTATGAAAGCTATTGTTGGTCATGATACTTGGACAACTAGCGATAGCATGATCCGTGGCAACGCCACTGAGTTTGCAGTACAAGAGAAACTACTTGATGAAACTGTTGATATAGGTGAGTTAGCAAAACAGGATTATATAAAAAGAGGTGGGATTGGTGAAAAGGAAATGAACTTTGCTATGGCGTGTGCTAATGTTATGTACGAAGAATTAATATCAAGACAGTTGCATACTCCAACAGACTATCAACAAAGACTTGATGAAGCTAATTTTATGGGCTGTACGAGAAATTGTAGAGGTTTTATTGACTGGACATTTGGCAATAATGGTTGGATCGTTGATGGCAAGTCAACAGCAAGAGTACCCAGTAAAGCCACCAGTACAGCTAAACGACAGCAGTCTCTATATTGGGGATTGACTGGTAAAAAATATCGTATGGCGTTGTTGTATGCTAGTGATAAAAGATGTAACTTTATTGAAATACCACAACAAGAATTGGAAGAGCAATTGGCAATAGTGATACGAAGTTTTAAATATATTGAATCAATGATGAAAAGATTTACCACTTTAACAGAGTGGATAAATGCGTTCCCCTATCCAGATTTTGATAATGGGTGGAACTACGACGAAGAACTAAAACAACTAACAATAGAAAAATGGAGGTCTTTATGGCAGAACTAGAAATAATAGAAGGAGCAATTGGCGATATACAACAAACAGAAAAGAATTTGAAGTGTAGCGTTACCACAGAAGAAAACGATAGAACATATTTTTCAATGTATATTGAAAATCCTGCAACATTTGAAATGCCTAATTGGGCATTGGAAGATGGGCGTATTGTGAAAATTGGTTATAGCACTACCAAGAAAGAATATAACGGAAAAGAAATGACGTTCCGTAATATTAAGAAAGCAAGACTTGTTGAGAGTAGTGAGCCAAAACCAAAAGCAGAAAAATCTTTTAATGAAGAGATTGACGCTATTGCAGAAGATGATGGTACTGACTTTAATCCTGCTGAGTACGAAAGAGAATTAGCAGATGTACCAGTAGTTGACCAAGATGGTAACCCCACAATGGATATAGATCCTAAACTTGATGAAGCAGTAAAAACTGAATCTATGATTATGAATAGTATTTACACGACTTTACATAAATACGAATGGTTTAGGAATATGCCCTTTGAAGAAAAACAAAAATATGTGGTTAGTGAATACATTGAGATTAATACTCAAAGATTTACGAGGTGGAGAAAGAGTTAATGGCTTATACAATATCACATTGTTTTAGACCCAGTTCCCAACGCAGTTTGTGTGTTGGGATCTCCAAGTATGTAATAGAAAAAAATTCTAAATTTATAAGTGGCTTTGGTGGTAGAGCCAGTTGGTTTGGCGAAATGAACATACCAAAATATTTTGCGAAGCGTTATCCAATTACCAAATTTAAAAGCAAGAAAGATGGAAAGCCTTTTGATGTTTATGTGATACCAATAGACGATATAAAAGATTTTAATAATGAACGATTAAATAACGAGCCAAAAATAAAACCAATAGAAAGAGAATTGATTGACGCTGAATTACGATACGCTTTAGCAGGTAATCCATTGTTAAAAGAAGTTATGGATATGTTTCCGGGTAGTCAATTATATGTAGAGGATCCCAAATGACAAACCCATTCCAACAAATAAAAGAAATTTCACATGACATTGGTAAATACTGCAAAGACTATAAAGAGAAACAATCACAACATAGATCTTTATTGCGTCAAAAAGATAGATTGATTTCTGCATTGGCAATTCAATTTAGAGCCAGTGGGGATTCATTAGAATTGTGTAAATGGAAAGCAAAAGCCCATAAACAAATAGCTGAATTAGATAAAGCCATTGACGAAACTGACCTCGCTGAGGG